>ENA-OQCL01000005-OQCL01000005.1-human-gut-metagenome-genome-assembly--contig:-NODE-5-length-127073-cov-13.714178_pt1 | contig 127073 bp, 110 predicted proteins | sample MGYA00242502_ERZ504586 | MGnify/ENA primary metagenome ERZ504586 (study PRJEB26092, sample SAMD00036316) | human gut metagenome | host: Homo sapiens | study: EMG produced TPA metagenomics assembly of... | reverse complement strand
GGCCTTTTCGGAGCGCTGGATGATGTCGCTCTTAGAAGAGGAGTATCAGCTCTTCCGGGATCTTGCGGCAAATGGCGGCCGGTCTGAGACGCTCAGCGATGAGGACGATCGGCTCGACTACCTGCGCGGCCTCGGCTTCCTCTCCTGCGGCATGGACGGGAAAAAGCTCATCTGGTTCATGCCGGAAGAGGTGCTTGCCGTATTCAGTCAGATGGATACAGCAGCATTCCACGAGAGAGTGATGCGGAGCAGCAAGGTGGCACGCCTCGCTGCCGGTCTGCTCTACGCCTACGGCTATCTGAATTATGAGCAGCTGTTCGAGACGGTCTGCGCGCATCTCACGGAAGAGGAGCGTTCCCGCGTGACTTTTGCGGATTTCGTCGGCATCCTGCTCAACGCGTCCTGCTGGAAGAACACAGTCGTCGCTCTACCGCAGGGAGTCAAGTACTATACGTTGATCGACGAGGAGGAACTGGAAAACGAGCAGCTGCGCCGCTCGGACCTCGACTTTGCTGACCTCACGTATGAGGAAGCATGGGCCGCCGGTGCGGATTCCTACACGCCGGACACGCCACCTTGCCGCGCGCTCATCCAGTTCTTCATGCAGGCGCACGGCTATGGTGTGCTCAAGGCAGCCGATGTGGCCGGTGAGATCATCATCCTGCTCCAGAACGGCGGCTCGCTGCAGGAAGCCGTGGATTACCTCGATGAGATAGGGCTCATGAAGGATGCGGACAAGGCAGATGCGATCATCCCGCTGCTGGCCGCGCTCAACAATGCGACGCGCCTCTGGCCGCTCAAGGGCCATACGCCGGAGGACCTCATGGCCATGACGGGAGAGGGGCGCGTCATCCCGTTCGACCAGGTGCACAAGGCTAAGGTCGGCCGCAATGACCCGTGTCCATGCGGCAGCGGCAAGAAGTACAAGAACTGCTGCCTGCGCAAGGATGAGCAATGAGCAGACCGGCAAAGCACATGCAGTATGAGCAGAAGGCCAGGCGCTTCTTCTCCGTCCTGCTGCCAATCTTCATCACGCAGGTCGCGCTGACGGCGACGGGCTTCTTTGACACCGTCATGTCGGGCCATGTCAGCGAGCAGGACCTCGCTGGCGTCGCCGTCGGCTCGAATCTCTTCATGCCGTTCTTCGGTTCTTTCCTCGGCATCATCTCGGTCCTGACGCCGACCATTGCCCAGCTGCACGGCGCGGGCAAGCAGGAGCGCATCGGTTTCGTAGTCCACCAGGGCTTCTACTGGTCGCTTGGCCTTGCGGGTGTCTTCTTGCTTCTCGGCATCTTCTTCGTGCCGACCATTCTCGAGTTCCTCGCGCTCGAGCCCAAGGTCGAGCGGGTGGCTGCAGGATATCTGGCCGCCATCGCCTTCGGCATCGTGCCAATCTTCCTCGCCGGCGTGCTGCGCAATCTCATCGATGCGCACGGCTACACGCGATTGACGATGGTCATCACGCTCGTGACCGTGCCGATCAATGTCCTAGCCAACTACATCTTCATGTACGGCACGCTGGGGATCCCCGCCTTCGGCGGCATCGGCGCCGGCATCGGCTCGGCCATCGCCTTCTCGCTGAACTTCCTGCTCAACGTGATCGTGGTCGTCATCGTTGAGCCGTTCCGCAGCTATCACATCTTTCACAGTCTGCCGCGGCCGGACCTTGCCGAATGGAAGCGGTCGCTCTCGCTCGGCATCCCGATTGGCAGCACGATGTTCTGCGAGCAGAGCATCTTCAGTGCCGTCGGACTCTTCATGACGGTCTACGGCACGACAGTCGTCGCGGCGCATCAGGCGGCGATGAACTTCACGACGCTCGTCTACATGATCCCTCTCTCGGCCAGCATGACGCTGACCATCCTCGTCGGCTTCGAGATCGGCGCAGGCCGCAGCGAGGAGGCGGCGGCCTACATCCGCCTTGGCAGGCTCCTGACTTTCGTATTCGAGGGCAGTCTGGCCATCCTGCTCGTGCAGTTTCGCGAAACGATTGCCGCGCTCTACACGTCGAGCTCTGATGTGCAGGAGCTCCTGGTCGTCTTCCTCGTCTTCGCCGTTTTCCTGCAGCTTGCCGACAGCATCGATTCCCCCTTGCAGGGGGCCCTGCGCGGCTACAAGGACGTGCATGTGACCTTCCTTCTCGCCGTCATCTCGTACTGGGTCATCGGCCTGCCAGCGGGCTGGCTCATCGCCAACCACACATCGGTCGGACCTTACGGCTATTGGTGCGGCCTGATCATCGGTATCGCCTTCGGTGCCATCTTTCTCTCCCTGCGCCTGCGCACCGTGCAGAAGCGCTATCGCCTGCGCGAACAGGGCGCATAAAGCATATGAATGATAAAAAATCGGCCTGGATTCGGCCGATTTTTTCTATTTTCATATAGTTTTCAGGAGCAACCAGTTGTTTTCAAGTTTCGCCTGCTATGATAAGACTGTAAGCAGAGAACAAGAGACGATCCATCGTCTGGAGGGAATCGATATGAAAGCAGCACAAGAAATGCCAGAAACCTACATAGAGCCGTTGAAACAGTCGAAGAAGAGTGCACGCCATCTCGCGCGCTCGTTCCGCAAATTCAAGCCGGAGCAGTTCTCGCGCCGCGTCACGGGTGCGGGATCGTGGATGCGCAGCCTGACGGCCGCCGTCATGATGATTATGGCAGTGCTCGCGCCAATCCATGTGCTGCCGACCTACGCGGCCCCGATGGACCTGGAGGAGAGCGTCAGCCCGATCGTGACCGTGGCGAGTGCGGCAGACCTGCGCCAGCTGCGCGGCGACAAGAAGCTCACGCGCAAGGAGCAGAGCCGCCTCTTGGCGCTGGCGCTTCGCAATCGTGCCGCGCTGGCCGAGCCGGAGGTCACGGCAGATATGCGGACGCTCGAGCGCTCGTCGGCCAAGCTCCAGGGCCTCGACTACCGTCTCAAGAACACAGACAGCCTGGCCCGCAAGATCACGAGTGATGCCGATGAGGACCAGGTGAGCCTCGCTGCAGCGGCCGCAGGCATCAGCGATGTCCTGCGCTACACGCTGACCTGCTCCGATGCAGACTACAGCACGATGGTGCCGCAGGCGATGGCCGCACTGACCGAGAAGGGCTACCGCGTCGAGAAGTTCCGCAATGCCTGGGGCGGCAAGTTCTATCAGGGCGTCAACGTCCACCTTATGAGCCCGGCGGGTGTGCGCGTCGAGCTGCAGTTCCACACGCCGCAGTCGTTCGCGGTCAAGCAGGCATCGCATGCCGTCTATGAGATCCGCCGCAATCCGGCTTCCTCGGCTGAGGAAGTAGAGGAGGCGACGCGCCTGAGCATCGCCTACAATGCAGCGGTCGTCGTGCCAGAGGGCGCGCGCGCAATCCACTGGCCGGTAGCGGCCTGATGCGCCTCTATGCGCATCCGCAAAGCCTCTCCTGCTGGTTTACAACAGACAGGAAATCAAGGATAATGGGAGAGTCGAATGATATGATCCTCACATGAGAGGGGAGGCTTTTACATGATAAAACACACGGCTGCCTTAAAGGCACCTGTCACTCTAGAAGAGGTACTCAATGCGGTCACGCATGGCGTGGGCGCGGCGCTCGCGGTGGCGGCGCTCATCGGCATGCTGGTCTATTATGCGGATGGCGGCGTCTGGCACACGACGAGCTGCCTCGTCTACGGCATCTCGCTGATCCTGCTGTATCTCGCTTCGACGCTTTACCACAGCTTCACGAATCTCAAGGTCAAGTCGGTCTTCAAGGTCATCGACCATGCGGCCATCTTCGTGCTGATCGCGGGTAACTACACGCCGTTTGCACTGATCCCGCTGCACGGCAGCTTCGGCTGGACCATCTTCGGCCTCGTCTGGGGCATGGCGCTCGTCGGCATCCTCTTCCAGTGCTTTGCGGCGAAGCGCTTCCGCATCGTGCGCACGCTCTGCTATCTCGGCATGGGCTGGTTTGCCGTCTTCATGGTCAAGCCGCTCTTGGAGACGCTGCCGATCGAAGCCATCTGGTGGCTCGTCGCCGGCGGCCTCTGCTACTCGGTCGGCGCGATCTTCTACCTGGCGCGCCGCCTGCCCTACAGCCACGTCATCTGGCACCTCTTCGTCATGGGCGGCAGCGCCATCCACTTCTACACGGTATTCCACTTCGTGCTGCCACTGCCGGAAGTCGTGCGCTCGGCCATCGCGATGATCTGAGCCCTTATATTGAGACACGAAAAAGACCCGCTCCGAAGAGCGGGCCTTTTCTATCTTATCTGCAAAGATTATTTAGCCAGTGCGTTGACCTTGCGAGCCAGACGGGACTTTTTGCGGGCAGCAGCGTTCTTGTGATAAACCTTGTTTGCAGCGGCCTGGTCGATCGTCTTGCATGCAACCGTAAGGAGGGATTTCGCTTCATCAGCGTTTCCAGCCTCAACAGCATCGAGGACACGGCGGGAAGCAGTGCGTACACGGGACTTCTCGGCAGCGTTCTTTGCATGGCGCTTAGCGTCGGATTTCACACTCAGGATAGATGCTTTGATATTCGGCAAGTAGTTCACCCCCTTAATTAATGTCGTTACCTAAGTATAATATCATGGGTCAAATGAAAAAGCAACTATTTCTTTCCATTTCTTGCAAGCAGAGCGAGGGCAATGATATAATGAAAGAAATTTTTCGTGATGGATCCGGTAGAAAGGAGCGGTTCGGATGCGTTATCGCTATGTCTTGGGGATGGCCCTGCTCGCCTGTGCATTCTGGCAGCCGACTGCGGATGCATCGGGGTATTTCCCGTATGAACGGGAGGTCGTGGCACACGAGTCGCCCGATGGCAGCCTGAGCTTTGCGGTGGGACCCGATGTGCCGCTGACCAAGGTGCTTGGCAGGGGCGGAGACCGCCCCGCGTATTATTTCCGCTTCTGGGCGCAGAACCGGCGCATCGCAAAGCAAGGGGCCATCCATGCGCGCCTGCTGGCCGATGGGCAGGAAGTGAAGCTGGAGCCAGTGGGCACAGAGGCTGATATGCATGCCGCAGATGTGTTCTGCGGTTCGTACCGCGTCGCGGAAGATGCTCTGCATCAGGCAGCAGATGCGAGCTCATATGAATTCCAGCTCGTCGGTGCGGATGGCAGCATCCTCTGGAAACAGAAGGGCAAGTCGAAGACGGCAGAAGCCATCCAGAAAATCCTGGCGGCAGAGTCGTCTTCTTACCTGCGTGAGGGTGTCGTGCGCGACGCAAAAGCCGTGGATTCCGTGCGCCGCGATTCTCGTCCGCGCGTGTTCCTGCCGTCCGTCACACCGAACGAGGTGCAGGCATGGCTTGTTCTGCATCAACAGGAACTCATGCAGGACACTCTCGGCAAGGAGCTCTGGGGTGAGTTCCGCCCCTATTACCATAAGTCGCACGACGACATCGTCTTCTTCATGGGCAGGGCAATTGGCGATGGCGTGCCGCTCATCACATTCGAGACGCGCCCGTATGCGGGCGGCACGATGCTGGCGATGATGAAGGACCAGATCCTCGAAGACCGATACTGGCATACGGCCCGCACGGTCGGCATGATGACGGCTGCCGATGACATCGTGAGCCTGACTTCGGTATGGCGTGATCTCGACGACCAGTGGGACGGCTTCCTCGATGATGCGTACGAGACGTTCCAGGAATACGCTGATTTTGGCTTCGCTCTGGAGCAGAAGCACAAGAAGGGCGAGGGCAACCGCTTCTTCGTCGCTTCTGTGAGTGACGGCAACAAAGACTTTGCAAAAGGTGAGGAGCTCTTGTCACTTGACGGCGAGGAACTGGCCTGGTACAAGCCGAATGAGCTGCGCTTGAAATTCCGGCAGCACAAAGGTGCAGCAAAACTTCGCCTGCGCACGCCCACTGGTGAGGAGCGCGAGGTGGCGCTCACGCCGGTCCTGCGTCCGGCGAAGGGAGCGCCTGACCTGCCGAAGGACCGCAAGGCATTCTTTGAGGCGGGCAAGGTCAAGGGCAGCAAGGATGCCATCGTCGACAATGGGAATTATCCAACCCTGTTCGCACAGTCCGACCCCACGTATGCGCAGCCTTCTACGAAAGAACGTTATGAAGCGTCAAAGCGCTGATTTCTAGATTATTTTGAGGAGTATGTTATGCAGAATAAGAATATCCGCAATTTCTCGATCATCGCGCACATCGACCATGGCAAGTCGACGATTGCGGACCGCCTGATCGAGTATACGGGCACGCTGTCGAAGCGTGAGATGGAGGCGCAGGTCCTCGACAACATGGACATCGAGCGCGAGCGCGGCATCACCATCAAGTCGCAGACGGTGCGCCTGAACTACAAGGGCAAGGACGGCGAGGAGTATGAGCTCAACCTCATCGATACGCCGGGCCATGTCGACTTCACCTATGAGGTCTCGCGCAGCCTCGCGGCCTGCGAGGGCGCTCTGCTCGTCGTCGATGCGGCGCAGGGCGTCGAGGCGCAGACGCTCGCGAACGTCTACATGGCGCTCGAGCACGACCTCGAGATTATCCCGGTCATCAACAAGATCGATCTGCCGAGTGCCGATCCAGAGCGCGTCAAGAAGGAGATCGAGGATGTCATCGGCCTCGACACGTCGAACGCCGTGCTGGCCTCGGCCAAGGCCGGCATCGGCATCGAGGAAATCCTCGACTCGATCGTCGACTACATCCCCGCGCCGGAGGGAGACGAGAACGCGCCGCTGCAGGCCCTGATCTTCGACTCGTTCTTTGATTCGTACAAGGGTGTCATCGCGCACATCCGCGTTATGCAGGGCCACATCAAGAAGGGCATGAAGCTCAAGCTCATGAACTCCGGCAAGGTCTTCGAGGTCACCGACGTCGGCTGCTTCAAGCCGCAGCCCGTCGACCTCGGCTATCTCGATGTCGGTGAAGTCGGCTTTGTCGCGGGCTCTCTCAAGGACGTGCGCGACGTGCGCGTCGGCGATACGATCACCTATGCCGACAATCCGGCCAGCGAGCCGCTGCCGGGCTACCGCGGCGTCAACCCGATGGTCTACTGCGGCCTCTATCCGGTCGAGAGCTCCGACTACGACAACCTCAAGGATGCACTCGAGAAGATGCAGATCAACGATGCGGCACTCGTCTTCGAGCCGGAGACGTCCGTCGCCTTGGGCTTCGGCTTCCGCTGCGGCTTCCTCGGCTTGTTGCATATGGATGTCATCCAAGAGCGCCTCGAGCGCGAGTACAATCTCAAGCTCATCACGACGGCGCCGTCCGTCATCTACCACGTCTACAAGACGGATGGCACGATGATCAAGGTCAGCAATCCGGCCGAGCTGCCGCCACAGACGGAAATCGAACACATCGAGGAGCCATACGTCAAGGCGACGGTCATCGTGCCGAACGATTTCGTCGGTGCCGTCATGGAGATCTCGCAGGACAAGCGCGGTGAGTTCAAGGGCATGGACTACCTCGACACGAACCGCGTCATGATCACGTACCACATCCCGCTCAATGAGATCATCTTCGACTACTTCGACCGCCTGAAGTCGGCGACGCGCGGCTATGCTTCGCTCGACTACGAGCTCGCGGACTACAAGGAGTCGAATCTCGTCAAGGTCGACATCCTCTTGAATGGCGACCCCGTCGATGCGCTATCGACAATCGTGCACAAGGACCGTGCGGCATCGCGCGGCCGCCAGCTCGCAGCCAAGCTCAAGGAAATCATCCCGCAGCAGATGTTCGAGATTCCGATCCAGGCCGCCATCGGGTCGAAGGTCATCGCGCGCGAGAACGTGCGTGCCCGCCGCAAGGACGTGCTCGCCAAGTGCTACGGCGGCGATATCTCGCGCAAGCGCAAGCTGCTCGAGAAGCAGAAGGAAGGCAAGAAGCGCATGAAGGCCGTCGGCAGCGTCGAGGTGCCGCAGGAAGCCTTCATGGCCATCTTGAAGATCGACTGATGGGGGATGCATCATGAGGAAACAGCAATGGGGCCTCTACATCCACATCCCGTTCTGCCGCCAGAAGTGTTTCTACTGCGACTTCCCGTCCTTCGCGGGACGGGAGCGCTATGAGGCAGACTATACGGACGCCCTGTGCCGCGAGCTCGCGGTGCAGGGCGTCCTTTATCGGGAGAAGTGGGGCAGCCCCCGGACCATCTACATGGGCGGCGGCACGCCGAGCCTGCTGCCGACAGGACTGCTCGCGAAGATCCTGCAGGTCATCGCCGATGTGTTCGGCGATGCGGCAGAATGGGAGTTCACCGTGGAGTGCAATCCGGGGACGGTCGACGCGGCAAAGCTCAGGGCTCTGCGCGCGGGCGGCGTCAACCGCCTCTCGTTCGGCGTGCAGACCTTTGACGATACCCTGCTCAAGAAGATTGGACGCATCCACACGGGAGCGCAGGCGCGAGAGGCGATGGCCCTTGCGCGCACGGCAGGCTTCCAGAATGTCAGCATGGACCTCATCTACGGCCTGCCGGGCGAGAGCCTTGCAGAGCTCGAGCGGGACCTTGAGGCGATGGTCGCCTTAGAGCCGGAACATATCTCCATCTACGGCCTGCAGCTCGAAGAGGGCACGGCTTTCGCGAAGATGCAGGAGATGGGCAGGCTCGCACTGCCCGACGAAGATACCGTCGAGCGCATGTACGACACGATGACCTCGTTCCTGCCGGCGCACGGCTACGCGCGTTACGAGATCTCGAACTTCGCCAAGCCGGGCTTCGAGAGCCGCCACAACCTCTCGTACTGGCAGGATGTGCCCTACCTCGGCGTCGGTGCGGCGGCGCATTCGTACCTCGAAGGACAGCGCTATGAGAATGTGCGGGAGATTCCCGCCTACATCGAGGGCATTCGCACGGGGAAGGGCGTGCGGCGGCAGGAAGAGACGATGACGCGCGAGATCGCCATGGAGGAGTTCGCTTTTCTCGCACTGCGCACGGCACGCGGCATCGACAGGGCGCGCTTTGCGCGGCGGTTCGGCGTGCCGCTCGAAGCCGTCTACGCCGATGCCATCGCAAAGCTCAAGCGCCAGGGCCTTCTCGAAGCGGATGAAGCAGGCGTCCATCTGACTTCGCTCGGCATGAAGTACGGCAACATGGCCTTCGAGGAATTCCTGCTCTGACTTTTGTGATGCGGGTCACGGAATCTTTCGCGGGCAGATGGTAAGGTAGAGGCAAAGAAAGGAAGCGCATACACATGCATGAAATCCATCTCAAGCGCGTCTATGAGGCGGCAGAGCCCGGCGATGGCGTGCGCGTGCTCGTCGACCGCCTCTGGCCGCGCGGCATCCGCAAGGCCGACCTGCCCTACGATGTCTGGGCCAAGGAGGTCACGCCGTCAAGTGAACTGCGGACGCTCTACCACCGCGGCGAGATGCCCTTTGCCGGCTTCCGCGAGGGCTATGCCGAAGAACTGGAGGCGAGCGAGGGCGCAGCGGCCTTTGCCGAGCGCTGCCGGGAATGGCTCAAGACACAGAACGTGACGCTGCTCTATGCCGCGAAGAACCAGCAGGAGAACCATGCACTCGTCCTCGCCGCCTGGCTGCGCCAGAAGATCGGCTGAAAAGACAGAGAAGCTAAGTTAAGTATAGAAGTAAGATAGAGAGGAAGATTTCTATGAAGAAGATCACCATGATCAAGATGCAGGGCTGCCCGTACTGTGCGAAGGCCGCAGAGGCCATCGAAGAGCTGCGCGCTGAGCAGCCGGCATATGCAGGTATCGAGGTCGAGATTATCGACGAGAATGAGCAGCCGGAGCTCGCCAAGGCGTATGCCCAGGACTACTACTACGTGCCGAGCCTCTTTATCGAGGGCCGCAAGGTATACGAGGCGCAGCCGGGTGATACCTACGACACGATCAAGGCTGCTGTCGCGAGCGCCTTTGAAGAGGCGAAGTGACTGCACGCGATGCGGAGACTGCCGATTGGCAGTCTTTTTTCATTTGCAGGAGAAAAGTCGAAAATAATTTTGACTTTTTGACTTTTAGGTGTTGACTTTTTGTTTTTTTCGGTGTATATTCTTTATAGATTCAAAGTTAGCACTCGATACGACAGAGTGCTAACAGGGATGAAAACAGAAGGAAGGGGGCATGCAGATGAAGGACGAACTCGATGCGCGCAAGAAACGCGTGCTGCAGGCTATCGTCGATGATTACATCGAGTCAGCTGAGCCGGTCGGCTCGCGGACGCTGGCCAGGAAGTATGACCTCGGCGTGAGTCCGGCAACCATCCGCAACGAGATGGCGGACCTCGAGATGCTCGGCTATCTCGAGCAGCTGCATACCTCCTCTGGACGCATCCCATCGTCGAAGGGATATCGCTTCTACGTAGACGGACTGATCCCCCCGAAGCCCGTGAGCGATGAGGAGAAAGAGCTCATCAACCGCTGGTACAGGGCGCGCGTCAAGCGCATCGACGAAGTGTTCCAGGAGACGGCGCGCATCATCTCACAGGTGACGAAAAACGTCTCATTGGTCCTCGCGCCGCAGATGACACAGGCTGCGTTCCGCTGCCTGCAGTTCCTGCCGCTCGACGACCGGCGCGTCATCACGGTGCTCATGACGGACGCAGGCTTCATCGAGAACAAGATCCTCGAGATGCCGGACGGCGCTCGCTTCGAGGACTTCCAGCGCATGGCCAGCGTCATCAACAAGAATCTCGCCGGCCACACGCTCTCGACCATCGACCATCCGGCGCTCGCGAAGATACGCGATGAGATCCAGGATGAGCCGCTCTACGAGTCAGCTCTTGAGGTCATCAACCGCGCGCTCGATTCGGGCAAGCGGGAGCGCCTCTACCTCGGCGGTACGACGCAGATGCTCGAGCAGCCGGAGTTCCACGACGTGGAGAAGGTCAAGGAGACGCTGTTGGTGCTCGAGAAGGAAGAGCTCATGAAGGATGTGCTGCACGCCCATATGGGGGACGGCCTCGAGGTCACGATTGGCCAGGAGAACGAGGACAGCCACTTCAAGGACAGCAGCATCATCACCGCGACGTACCATCTCGATGGAGAGCTCTTGGGCACGATCGCAGTGCTCGGACCGACGCGCATGGAATACGCGAAGGCCATGAGCCTGCTCGAATACATGAATTCCAATCTGACTGAAGTCATCAAGCGGTTCCACTGGTAGAGCCGCAGGGTTCCCGGAATTGAGTGAAGAGGTGATCATTTTGCCATCATTTATCAAAGATGAAATGAAGAAGAAGGATGAGCAGAAGCTGGAGGAGATGCAGCAGGAAATCGACGAGGCGGAAGCCGCGCAGGAAGATGCTGCCGAGGGCTCCGAGGAGGAAGCTCCGGAGGAAGCCGCCAGCGAGGCAGCTGCCATGCAGGAGGAGATCGAGGCCCTCAAGGGCCAGGTCGAGAAGCTCACGGGTGACCTTCAGGAAAAGAAGGACCGCCTGCTGCGCCTCCAGGCAGATTTCGACAACTTCCGCCGCCGCTCGGCGAAGGAACGTGAAGAGATCTCTGCCGTTGTCACGCAGAATTTCTGCAAGGACATGCTGCCGCTGCTCGACAACTTCGAGCGCGCCATGGCGGCCGAAACAAAGGATGTGGAGGCCTTCCAGAAGGGCGTCGAGATGATCTTCACGCAGTTCCAGGAAGTCCTCAAGAAGAACGGCCTCGAGCAGATTGAAGCCGTCGGCCAGAAGTTCGATCCGAACTTCCATCAGGCCGTCATGCGGGTCGAAGACCCCGAAAAAGAAGACGACACGGTCGCCCAGGAGCTCCAGAAGGGCTACATGGTCAAAGGCCGCGTCATCCGTCCGAGCATGGTCCAGGTCGTCTCCAACTGAGCGGCCTGATCAATAACATAGATGATTCAAGTTTTTACATACAGTTTAGGAGGATGTTACCATGTCTAAAGTAATTGGTATCGATTTAGGTACGACGAACTCCGTCGTATCCGTCATGGAAGGTGGCGAACCGACCGTCATCACGAACCCGGAAGGCAGCCGCATCACGCCGTCTGTCGTCGGCTTCACGAAAGATGGTCAGCGCCTCGTCGGCCAGCTGGCAAAGCGCCAGGCTGTGTCGAACCCGGACCGCACGATCTCGTCCATCAAGCGCCACATGGGCGACCCAAACTACAAGGTCACGATTGATGGCAAGGATTATACGCCGCAGGAAATCTCGGCCATGATCCTGCAGAAGCTCAAGGGCGATGCAGAAGCATACCTCGGTGAGACGGTCACGCAGGCCGTCATCACGGTCCCGGCTTACTTCAACGACAGCCAGCGCCAGGCAACGAAAGACGCCGGCAAGATTGCAGGCCTCGATGTCCTGCGTATTGTCAACGAGCCGACGGCAGCAGCGCTTGCCTACGGCCTCGACAAGGACAAGGATGAGACGATTCTCGTCTTCGACCTCGGCGGCGGCACATTCGATGTCTCGATCCTCGAGCTCTCGGAAGGCACGTTCGAAGTCCAGGCCACGAACGGCGATACGCACCTCGGCGGCGATGACTTCGACCAGAAGATCATCGACTGGATGGTCGGCGAATTCAAGCAGGAGAACGGCATCGACCTCTCGCAGGACAAGATGGCTGCACAGCGCCTCAAGGAAGCTGCTGAGAAGGCCAAGATCGAGCTTTCGAGCATGACGCAGACGAACATCAACCTGCCGTTCATCACGGCGGACGCCTCGGGCCCGAAGCACCTCGACCTCACGCTGACGCGCGCAAAGTTCAATGAGCTCACGAGCGACCTCGTCGAGCGCACGATGGGCCCGACGCGCAAGGCTATGGCCGATGCAGACCTCACGGCTGACGACATCGACAAGATCATCCTCGTCGGCGGTTCGTCCCGTATCCCGGCTGTCCAGGATGCTATCCGCAATATCCTGCACAAAGAGCCGTCGAAGGGCGTCAACCCGGATGAGTGCGTATCCGTCGGTGCTGCCATCCAGGGCGGTGTACTCGTCGGTGAAGTCAAGGACGTCCTGCTCCTCGATGTCACGCCGCTTTCCCTCGGTATCGAGACGCTCGGCGGTGTCTGCACGAAGATCATCGAGCGCAATACGACGATCCCGACGCACAAGAGCCAGATCTTCTCGACGGCTGCCGATAACCAGCCGTCCGTCGATATCCACGTCCTGCAGGGCGAGCGTGAGATGGCTGCCGGCAACAAGACGCTCGGCCGCTTCGAGCTCACGGATATCCCGCCAGCTCCGCGTGGAGTACCTAAGATCGAAGTTTCCTTCGATATTGATGCCAACGGCATCGTGCATGTCTCCGCTAAGGACCTCGGCACGGGCAAAGAGCAGAAGATCACGATCCAGTCGGACAGCGGCATGAGCAAGGAAGACATCGACCGCATGGTCAATGAAGCCAAGGCTCATGAGGCAGAAGACAAGAAGCAGAAGGAAGCCATCGACGCGAAGAACAACGCCGACAACCTGGTCTATCAGGCTGAGAAGACGATCAAAGAGCTCGGCGACAAGGCAGATGCCGGCAAGGTATCGGAAGTCAAGGCTGCTTGCGAGAAGGTCAAAGAGGCCATCAAGAGCAACGATACGGAAGCCATCAAGAAGGCAACCGAAGCGCTGCAGAAACCGCTCTACGAGCTCAGCGCCGCTGCTTATCAGCAGGCACAGGCTTCTGGTGCGCAGGGCGCACAGGGTGCTCAGGCTGGCGGCGAGAACGCCCAGGGCGCTCAGCAGCAGAAGAAAGATGATGATGATGTCGTCGATGCGGACTACACGGAAGTCAAAGACGACAAGAAATAAGCAGATGATGGATTGAAGGTTGGGAGCTATGGGGGACCGCTTGGCGGCTCCCTCAAGACTCCCAATTTTTCTGTAAGGATGGTGCAACGTGAGCGAAAAACGCGATTATTATGAAGTGCTGGGCGTTGACAAGAGCGCGGATGAAAAGGAGATCAAGCGTGCCTATAAGAAGCTGGCCCGCAAGTATCATCCAGACCTCAATCCGGACAACCCGAAAGAGGCAGAGGAGAAGTTCAAGGAGATCAATGAAGCCTACGATGTCCTGAAGGATCCGAAGAAACGCGCGCAGTACGACCAGTTCGGTGCAGGAGCTTTTGACGGTACGGGCGGCTTTAGTGGCGCCGGTGCTGGCGGCTTCGGTGGTTTCAGTGATTTCGGCGGCTTCGGCGGAGGTGCCGGCGGCGAGGGCTTTGGCGATATCTTCGACATGTTCTTCGGCGGTGCCGGTGCCCGCCATGCGCGTCAGCCGGGCCCGGAGCGCGGCAATGACCTGCGCTACGACCTCTCCATCACCTTTGAAGAGGCTGCTTTCGGCAAGACGGTGGAGCTCGAGGTGCCGCGCACGGTCGAGTGCACGACCTGCCATGGCTCGGGCGCTGCTCCGGGGACGAGTCCGGAGACCTGCCCGCACTGTCACGGCACGGGCCAGCAGCAGGTCGTGCGCAACACGGCCTTTGGCCGCATGATGAGCACGCAGACCTGCCAGCATTGCCACGGCACGGGCAAAATCGTCAAGACGCCGTGCAAGGACTGCCACGGCACGGGCCGCAAGCGCGAGACCTCGAAGGTCACGGTCAAGATCCCGAAGGGCGTCGACCAGGGGTCGCGCGTCCGCTTGTCGGGTGCCGGCGAAGCGGGCCGCAATGGCGGCGGCTACGGCGACCTCTACGTCTACATCTTTGTCAAGCCGCACAAGCTTTACACGCGGCAGGGCAATGATGTCATCGTCGAAGTGCCGATCACCTTCGTGCAGGCCGCGCTCGGCGGCTCGGTGCAGGTGCCGACACTCGACGGTCCCGTCGACCTCAAGATCCCCGCTGGCATCCAGTCGGGCAAGGTCCTGCGCATCCGTAACCACGGCATCCCATTCCTGCGTGGTTCGGGACGCGGCGACGAGCTCGTCCACATCAAGGTGCTGACGCCGCAGAACCTCTCTGCACGCCAGAAAGAACTCCTGCGCGAGTTCGGCGAGATTAGCGGCGACAAGGTCAATCCGGAGCAGAAGAGCTTTCTCGACGACCTCAAGCGCTTCTTCAAGAAATAAAAATACGGCTTTGCGAAATCCATCGCAAAGCCGTATTTTTTTGCCTGTTGCTTATCCCCAGACTTCCTCGGCAATCTCTTTGACGAGAGCGAGCTTGGCCCACTGCTGCTCTTCCGTGAGCTTGTTGCCGATCTCGCAGGAGGCAAAGCCACACTGCGGGCTCAGGTAGAGATTCTCGAGTGGCACGTACTTGGCCGCCTCGTGGATGCGGGCGATGATGGCTGCCTTGTCCTCGAGCTCTGGACGCTTCGTCGTGATGAGGCCGAGCACGACCTTCTTGCCCGGCGTGACATCCTTGAGACACGTAAAGCCGCCGGAGCGCTCGTCGTCGAACTCGAGGTAGTAGGCGTTGACGTTCTCACGCGTGAAGAGCGGGTCGGCAATCGGGTCGTAGGCGCCGCTGGCAAAGTAGACGGAGTGGTAGTTGCCACGGCAGACGTGCGTGTTGATGACGAGGTCGTCGGGGCTTCCCTCGATGGCCAGGTTGTTGACCGTCACGAACTGCTCAGCGAGCTTCTTGAGGTCGGAGCCTTCGACGTAGGCGAACTTGCCGCCCTTCTTGCCGCCGGCGGCAAGCACGCCCCAGGTGCAGTCGTCGAACTGCAGGTTGCGGCAGCCCGCCGCGTAGAGGTCGCAGATGACCGTGCGGTAGCCCGCGGCGATGGCCTCGATGAGCGCCTCATCCGTCGCGTAGACCTTGCGCGTGCGCTCGATGTTGTCGGGCAGGATCATCTGCTGGAAGAACTGGGCCGGTGCCGGGATCGTCTGCTTGGCGACGGTGTTCTCGTCCTCGAGTGCGTGCACGAACTTGAAGTGCTCGACGAACGGATGGTTCTCGGCAGAGAGCGGGCCCGTGAGCCAGGTGTCGTCGATCAGGGCCGGTTCGCCGTGGAAGCAGACGCCCTTGTCGGTCTTCTCATGTGCGATGCCCTGAAAGCCCCACATGAAGTCGAGGTGCCAGGTCGCGCGGCGGAACTCGCCGTCGGTGATGACGTGATAGCCGGCCGCCTTCTGCTTGGCGACGAGCTCGCGGATGCAGTCGTCTTCGACGGTCTTGAGCTCATCGGCGGAGATGGCCTGCTCAGAAAACTTCTGGCGTGCTTCCTTGAGCCTTGCGGGGCGCAGGAAACTGCCGACGTAATCGAAGCGGAACGGTGTGGAAGGATGTTTGCTCATGATGATGACCTCCTGAATGTATACGAGATGAATCCTTGTTTTTGTGGACCGAATCGGTTGATGGCTCTACTTTACCGCAAAAGGCGTCCGTTGAAAAATATTTAAAACGGGCACTTTGCCATAGATTCACTCTATGGCAAAGTGAGATGCTCCGTGGTATGATGGAGCAGATGGATCAGACAACAAAGGGAGGACGAGAACAAGATGACACTCAATCAGCTTCGCTATGTCGTGGAGGCCGCTTCATCAGGTTCCATCACAGAGGCGGCGCAGCGGCTCTTCATCACGCAGCCGAGCCTGACGGCCGCCATCCACGCACTGGAGGAAGAGCTCGGTATCACGATCTTCCGGCGCACGAACAAGGGCATCACGCTGACGGTCAAGGGCGAGGAATTCCTCGCCTATGCGCGTCAGATGCTCGAGCAGGAGGCGATGATCCGGGAGCGCTACGGCAAGAAGCGGGCGAAGAAGCAGCTCTTCTGCGTCTCGTCGCAGCACTATTCGTTTGCCGTCGAGGCTTTCGTCGACCTGCTGCGCGAGTACAAGGGTAAGGAGTACGAATTTCACATGCGCGAAACGGAGACCTACAAGATCCTCGAGGATGTTGGCGGCCTGCGCAGTGAGGTCGGCGTGCTCTACCTCAATCCGGCCAACGAGACGATCGTGAGGCGCGCCATCCTCGACCACGGCCTGCGCTTCACGCCGCTCTACCGCGCGGAGCCGCATGTCTTCATCAGCAAGAAGAATCCGCTGGCGAAGAAGGAGGCCATCCGCCTCGAAGACCTCGCGGACTATCCGCGCCTCTCGTACGAGCAGGGCTCCCACAATGCCTTCTACTACGCCGAGGAGATCCAGAGCACCTTGCCTGTGTGCAAGGACATCATCGTCACGGACCGGGCGACGCTCTTCAACCTGCTCATCGGCCTCGACGGCTACACCATCTCGAGCGGCATCATCAATGAGGAACTCAACGGGGAGGAAATCATCGCGCGGCCGCTGCTCGTCGACGACTTCATGGAAATCGGCTACCTGACGCATGCCCACATCAAGCTCAGCCGCTATGCCGGCCGCTACATCGAGAAGCTCTGCGAGCGCATCGGCAGTGCCGTGCATGACGATGGGAGGCAGGCACGGTGATGGATTCCCTTGTTTTTTACAGACTTATCCCCTATAATGAAGAGACTTAGAGAAAGAAAGGGCGATGTGCTTTGAAATGGGCTGAAGTCAGTATCCGGACATCACACGAGGAGACCGACCTCGTTGCGGAGATCTTTCACGATGTCGGTGCTTCTGGTGTCGTCATCGAAGATCCAGAGGAACTCAACAGTTATATCGAGAGTGGACTTTTTGATTACTCCGACCTGCCGAAAGCCGAGCAGACGAATGTCGTGACAATCAAGGCGTACCTGCCTGTCGACGAAGACCTCGACGACCGCCTGCGCACGTTTGAGCAGCGCGTCCAGGACCTCGCCAAGATTGATGGCTTTGACGCACAGTCGTGCCGGATTGAATGGCACACGGTACAGGACGAGGACTGGGCAGACAACTGGAAAGCGTATTTTCACACGGAAAAAGTCGGCGGCCTCATCGTCATCAAGCCGGCCTGGGAGGACTACGAGGCGAGCCCCGACGACATCGTCATCGACCTCGACCCTGGCGCTGCTTTCGGCACGGGCACGCATCCGACGACGGCCATGTGCATCCGCGAGCTCGAATCGGCCGTCAAGGGCGGCATGCGCGTCTTCGACGTCGGCACGGGCTCCGGTGTGCTGGCCGTGGCGGCGGCGAAACTCGGAGCCGGCGAGGTCGTCGCGATGGACTACGACCGCACGGCGGCCACGGTCGCGCAGGAGAATGTCGAGCGCAATCACGTCGAGGACCGCGTGACGACGGGCGTCTCGGACCTCCTGAAGGCGTTCACGGGTAAGGCGGACCTCATCATCGCCAACATCATCGCAGATATCGTCATCCGTCTGTTCGACGAGCTCGACGAGCATCTGGCCGAGGGCGGCCACCTGCTGGCTTCGGGCATCATCGATGAGCGCGTGGCCGACGTGACCGAGGCGGCGCTCGCGCACGGCTTTGCCATCGACAAGGTCATCGAGGAGAACGGTTGGGCGGCAATGGTCATCAGCCGGGGGGATGCAAAGTGAGACGACTCTTCTACAAGGGCATCCTCGCGGATACCATCGAGATCCGCGGTGCGGATGCGCATCATCTCATGCACGTTATGCGGGCAAAACCGGGGCAGGAAGTCATCGTCGTCGATGATGAGAACCAGGTCGCGCGCATGGAGATGACGGGCTTTACCTCGGACGCGGTGACGATGAAGCTCGTGGAGCGCCTCGATGCGGATACGGAGTCACCCATCCGGCTCGTCCTGGCCGTCTGCCTCCTGAAGGCCGACAAGATGGACTTTGTCGTGCAGAAGGCCGTCGAGTTCGGCGTCAACTGCATTGTGCCGGTCGCGAGCCACAACTGTGTCGTGCGCTACGACAGCAAGAAGGCTGTCCAGCGCCAGCAGCGCTGGCAGAAGATTGCCGATGAGGCGGCCAAGCAGTGCGGGCGCACGGCACTCGTCAAGGTGATGCCAATCGAGCCGCTCCAGCAATTTCTCTGCCATGCCTGGTACGAGGATGATATGGATTCGGAGTTTCTGTTCTGCTACGAGAACGAGCAGAATGTCTCGATGCGGGAGTGCCTGCAGCGCACGACGTCGGAGCGCTATCTGCTGCTCATCGGCCCAGAGGGTGGCTTCACGCTCGAAGAGGCCGAAGCTGTCGTCAAGGCCGGCGGGCAGAGCGTCACGCTCGGGCCGCGCATCCTGCGTGCCGAGACGGCGGCCATTGCGGGACTCAGCATTGTACAGTATGAAAAAGGAGATTTAGGAAGTTGAAAGTTGCTTTGACCACACTCGGCTGCAAGGTCAATCAGTTCGAGACAGAGACGATGGAAGGCCTTTTCAAACAGCGCGGCTATGAAGTCGTGCCGTTTGATGCATGCGCAGATGTCTATGTTATCAACACGTGTTCGGTCACGAGCCTCGGCGATCGCAAGAGCCGTCAGATCATCCGCCGCGCGCACCGCGAGAACCCGCAGGCCATCGTGGCCGTCTGCGGCTGCTACGCACAGGTCGCACCGGAGGAGATCCGGGCCATCGAGGGCGTGCGCGTCGTGCTCGGCACGAAGGAGCGCGCACACATCGTCGACTACGTCGAGAAGGCCATGCAGGAAGACGGCATCCAGGGCACGATCACGGACATCATGCAGGCGAAGACCTTCGAGGACATCCCGCTCTACGACAGTCCCGAGCGCACGCGCGCGTTCCTCAAGATCGAGGACGGCTGCCAGAACTTCTGCTCGTACTGCATCATCCCGTACGCGCGCGGCCCCGTCAAGTCGCGCTTGCCGGAGCACGTGCGCCGCGAGGCGGAGAAGCTCGTCGCCATGGGCTTCAAGGAAATCGTGTTGACGGGCATCCACCTCGGCGCCTACGGCCGCGACCTGTCAGGCGACATCACGCTGGCAGATGCCTGCCGCGAGGTGCTCTCTGTGCCGGGACTCAAGCGCCTGCGCCTCGGCTCGCTCGAGTCGATCGAGCTCTCGCCGGAGCTCTTCGCGCTGATCCGCGGGGACGAGCGCTTCTGCGCCCATCTCCACCTGCCGCTGCAGGCCGGCTCCGACAAGGTACTCAAGGATATGAACCGTCACTATGACACGGAAGAGTTCGCGCGTCTCATCGAGCACATCGAGGAAGAGGTGCCGGGCGTCGCCATCTCGACGGATATCATCGTCGGCTTCCCCGGCGAGACGGAAGATGACTTCGAGCAGGGCCTCGCGTTCGTCGAGAAGATGAACTTTGCCCGCATGCACGTCTTCCCGTACTCGCGCCGCACGGGCACGCCGGCCGCTGCGCGCAAGGATCAGGTGGATGAAGCCGTCAAGAAGGAGCGCGTGCACCGCATGCAGGCCTTGGCCGACCGCAAGGCAGAGGAATTCCACCGGAGTTTCATCGGCCGCGAGATGCGTGTGCTGTTCGAGACGACAAAGGATGGCATCACGGATGGCCTGACGGACAACTACATCCGCGTCTACACCGACGATGCGGTCGAATGCGGCGCAATCTACAAGGTGCAGATTGACAAGCTCTGGCGCGATGGCGTCTGGGCGCACTGTGTGCACTGATCATTTGACGCGAGAAAAAGCGGATAGATTTTTTTCGAAAGAAGAAGGTTTTCCGCAAATCGCGGCGAATATTGTCTTAATAGATGGGCGTTGAACGCCCGTTTTGTGCCATTTACGTCAAAGGAGGTGAATGAAGATGGCAGATTGTATCTTTTGCAAGATTGCACAGAAGGAGATCCCTTCTACGCTGGTCTATGAAGATGACATGGTCGTGGCCTTTCGCGATCTGGAACCGCAGGCACCGCAGCACGTCCTCGTGATCCCGAAGAAGCACGTCGAGAGCCTGTTGGCCCTCAAAGAAGAGGACAAGGCGCTCGTCTCGCACATCCTCGTCGATGTCATCCCGGAGCTTGCTCAGAAGCTCGGCATTGCCGAAAAAGGCTTCCGCGTCGTGGCGAACACGGGCGAGGAAGGCGGTCAGACCGTGAAGCATCTGCATTTCCACCTCCTTGGCGGCCGCTCTATGCAATGGCCCCCAGGCTGAGCCATGGTGCAGTCTCTAAAACTTTCGGAGAGTGTTGACAGTGACTTGCGCCCTGCTGTATAATGGTGTGGTGTAATTCTAACGACACAAACTCCCATGTTAAGTGGAGGGGGGGAAAATAGATGGCAAACGAAATCAAAGTTGGTAAAAACGAATCGATCGATAGTGCTCTCCGCCGCTTCAAGCGTATGTCCCAGAAGGCTGGCACGCTTGCTGAAGTGAGAAAACGTGAACATTACGAGAAACCGAGCGTTCGCCGCAAGAAGAAGTCTGAGGCAGCTCGTAAACGCAAGTACAGAGGTTAATCCGTCATTTGCGCAAGGCGCCTGCGAGTTGAGAGATTCGCGGGTGCCTTTTTATATTGAGAAGAGAGGAAGATAATCATGTCGATCAAAGAACAGCTCACAGCTGATATGAAAGAAGCCATGAAGAGCCACGATAAGGACCGCCTGTCGGTCATCCGCTTCGTGCGCGGTGCCATCCGCCAGGCCGAGATCGATGGCGGCCACAAGGAGCTCAGCGATGAGGACGTCATCGGCGTCATCAGCAAGGAAGTCAAGATGCGCAAGGACTCCATCGAGGAGTTCAAGAAGGGCGGCCGCGAGGACCTCGTCGCCAAGACGCAGGCCGAGATCGATGTGCTCATGCCGTATCTGCCGGCACAGCTCTCGGAAGATGAGATCCGCGCGCTCGTCAAGGAAGCCGTCGAGAAGACGGGCGCTTCGACGCCGAAGGACATGGGCAAGGTCATGGGCATGCTGATGCCGAAGGTCAAGGGACGTGCCGACGGCAAGCTCGTCAACACGATCGTCCGTAGCATGCTGCAGGGCTGAGCGGCTCACGGCAAGTCGTATGCAAAGGCTGTCACGCAAGTGGCAGCCTTTTTTGCGCGCTGACCGGCTTCTTGTCGCATAGAAAAGGTTTTTGGGAATGCCTTGTCGAATCTTAACATGAAGAAAGAACAACTACCGACTACCGTATGTTACTGTATCTTTCGTCTTTCTTGCAGATTCCTTGCAGAAGGGAGGATTTCTTATGGATATCACCATGTCTGCCCTGCAGGTCCTGTTGCTCGCCATCATGTTCCTGGCGATACTCGTCGAGGTCAAGACGGGCGGCACAGGCGCCGGCATCATATTCGGACTCGTCGCGGCCGGTGTGTTCTGGGGCAGCCAGTACGTCAAGGGCGCGGCGGACCTCTTCCAGATTGGGCTGTTCCTCGGCGGCATCCTCTGCATCATCGTCGAGATGTTGTTGCCGACGGTGGGCCTCTTGGCCGGCGTCGGCGTGGCGGCCATGCTCTACAGCCTCGTCATGGCACTCGGCGGCAACTTCGCCGCTGTGACCGTCCTGATCCTCGCACTCGTGGCGGCCATCGGCGTCTTTGCGCTGGTCGTCAATCAGCTGCCCGCGAGCCGTCTCTGGAAGCGGTTCGTGCTCAAGGACCAGTCGACGAGCAAGCGCGGCTATGTCAGCGTGGTGGAGGAGCCGCATCTCGTCGGTGAGCGCGGCAAAGTGCTGACAGAGCTGCGTCCGTCTGGTTCGGCGCTGCTCGCCGGCCACCCCGTCGACGTCGTCTCGGAAGGCGCGTTCATCCCGAAGGGCGAGCTCGTCCAGGTCGTCGCCGTACAGGGCAGCCGCGTCGTCGTGCGCCGCGTGGAGCAGAGCCCCAAGGCGCCGACGAAGGAGCAGGCCTGATTCAGGTTGATCTACTATAGGAGGTTTTTTTATGGCATCACTGATCACATCCGCGTTCATTCTCGTGCTCATTGTCGCAGCCATCATGGTGTTCCTGCACTTCGTGCCGCTCGGTCTCTGGATCTCGGCACTGGCTGCGGATGTCCACGTCAGCATCATCACGCTCGTCGGCATGCGCATGCGCCGCGTGCCGCCAGCAAAGATCATCCTGCCGCTCATCAAGGCCAATAAGGCGGGGCTCAACGTGCAGGTCAACCAGCTCGAGGCGCACTACCTCGCGGGCGGCAATGTCGACAAGGTTGTCGACGCGCTGATTGCGGCGCACCGCGCCCAGATCCCTCTGCCGTTCGAGCGCTCGGCCGCCATCGATCTCGCGGGCCGTGATGTGCTGGAAGCCGTGCAGATGAGCGTCAACCCGAAGGTCATCGAGACACCGGTCGTCTCGGCCGTCGCGCGCAACGGCATCGAGCTCAAGATCAAGGCGCGCGTCACCGTGCGCGCCAACATCGACCGCCTCGTCGGCGGTGCTGGTGAGCCGACCATCATCGCGCGCGTCGGCGAAGGCATCGTCACGACGGTCGGCTCGTCCGAGAGCCACAACGACGTGCTCGCCAACCCAGACGACATCAGTAAGACGGTGCTCGGCAAAGGACTCGATGCCGGCACGGCCTTCGAGATTCTCTCCATCGATATCGCCGACGTCGACGTCGGGCGCAATATCGGCGCTGAGCTCCAGACTGATCAGGCCGAGGCTGACAAGCGCATCGCGCAGGCCAAAGCGGAGGAGCGCCGCGCGATGGCTGTGGCCAAAGAACAGGAGATGAAGGCCTACACGCAGGAGATGGAGGCGAAGGTCGTCGAAGCACAGGCCGAAGTCCCGCATGCGATGGCGGAGGCACTGCGCGAAGGCCGCCTCGGCGTCATGGACTATTACAATCTAAACAACGTGCAGGCAGATACCGACATGCGTAACGCCATCAGCACGGCCGGTGCGGACGACAAGATGCGCCCGACGCAGCCGGTGAAATGAGTGGAATACATGCAGAGAGCCGCGCGAAGAGACGCGGCCCAATAAAGCGAGAAAGGGGGAGTCGGGATGGATTCATCCGTATTGGTCATCATCTTGTTTGTCGTCATGGCTATCCTCAGCGATAAGCTCGGCAAGAAGAAGCCGCCCCAGAAAATGCCGCGGCCCTTCCCGCCGCGGGATGAAGGCAGCAAGTTGCCGCCGCCGATGCCCTCACCTTGGGGCACGGCGAAGAAGGAGGGGAACCTTCCTTTCGAGATCCCCGATATCAAGGGAGCCCCGCTGCCGAAGGGCGCGACGGACGAAGGCGGCGTCTATCGTGAGCCCGGCACTAAGATGCAGGACATGCTCGAGGCCTACCGCGAAGAGATGGCCGACAAGGCGCGTGCTGCAGCGTACGAAGCGAAGCGCCAGAAAGAAGAAGCCGCCATCCGCGCTGAAGAAGAGGCCGCCTATGAAAAGCAGGCCGGCCTCAAAAAGAGCAGGCCAAGCGAGAATATCCTGCCGCGCTTCACGAAAGAGCAGGTGCAGCAGTCCATCGTTATGGCCGAGATTCTCGGCAAGCCCAAGGCATATCGGCATCGCTCCCCATATCGGCGCCGCTAGTTGATAAGAAAAAGTCTTCCTGCTATCCGGGAAGGCTTTTCTTGTGAGTTTTTCCGATGACAAATTGAGCATTCTGTAGTAGAATTATAGAATGTGTTATGCATTATAAATAAAAGTAAGAATTTTGTAGGTGATTGATTTGTCAAACCAGATGTTTGATGTCATAAAGGGAGATCTTGAAATACTGGAGCAGGGCCTGCAGGAGGCCGTGACTTCTACGAATGAACTGGTGACGGAAGTCGGTATGCATCTCGTGACGTCGGGCGGGAAGCGCATCCGGCCGGCGCTCTGCCTGCTTTCGGCCCGTGGTGGCAAAGGCTTTGACCTGCCGCATGTCCTGCCCTTGGCAGAAGCCTTGGAGCTCATCCACACGGCATCCCTGGTTCACGACGATGTCATCGATGAGGCCGACACGCGCCGCGGCGCGGCGACGGCCAATGCGCGTTGGAACAACCAGGTGGCCATTCTCTCGGGCGATTACATCTTCGCGCGAGCGTTCGCGCTGCTCGCGGAGGCGGGCTACGGCGACTACGTCTCGAAGCGCCTCGCTGAGCTCGTCTGCAACCTCAGCGTCGGTGAGATCATCCAGGACCACGCGGTCTATCAGGCCTCGCGCGGCATGGCGGATTACTACGAGCGCATCCAGAAGAAGACGGCGGATTTCCTCGAGATCTGCTGCGAGCTCGGCGGACTCGTCGGCGGCATGGACAAGGAAGCGGCTGAGAAGCTCGCGGAGTACGGCCACTGCATCGGCATGGCCTTCCAGATCACGGATGACCTCTTGGACATCGAGCAGACGACGGAGAAGATCGGCAAGCCTGCCGGCAACGACATTCGCCAGGGCATCGTGACGCTGCCTGTCATTCGGGCACTCGAGACGAGCCCCGACGCCAAGGAGCTCGAAGCCATTGTCACGGATATGGATATGACGGATGCGATGGTCGAGCGCGCGCTCACCATCGTCAAGGCGACGGATGGCGTCGACTTCGCGAAGGCGAAGGCCGATGAGTACCTCGCGCGTGCCAAGTCGGCCTTGCCGGACAGCCTGCCAGAGGACATTCGCGAAGCGTATGAGATGGTGGCCGACTTCATCGGCGACCGCGATTTTTGACCGCACGGACATCGTGAAAAAGTAGATGGAGGAACAGTATGTTTGGAATTGGTGTACCGGAGCTCGTGCTCATTCTGATCATCGGGCTCATCGTCTTTGGTCCCGGCAAGCTACCGGAGATGGGACGCACGCTCGGCAAGGGAATCCGTGAATTCCGCAAGGCGTCGAATGCGCTGTCGCAGGCGATCAACGCGCCGGAGACCCCGCCGCAGCCGCCAGCAGCAGCCCCGAAGCCGCAGGCAGTAGAGCAGAACGCGACGCCGGCCGCAGCCGCGCCGCAGAGTCCAGCCAAGCCGCAGCCAGAAACTGCCAAGGCACCGGAAGCGAAAGCACCGGAGGCACCTGCTTACGAAGCGCCGACGCAGGAGAGCGTGCGCCAGCAGATCGCCGAGACGAAGGCGAAGCAGGAGTCCGCGGGCAAAGAGAACAAAGCAGTCTGAAAGCAGGGCGCAACTCTTGCGCCCGTTTTTATTGCCCGTTTATGGAAGCATAAGTACATCCTATAGGGACAATCAAGAATCAGAACTGGCCAGCCACAAAGGCAGCATGTATAATAGAGGTATATGAATTCGTATTGTGTTTAGGAGGAACTATCATGTTTGGATTAGGTGTACCGGAACTCGTGCTCATCTTGATCATCGGCCTTGTCATCTTTGGACCGGGCAAGCTGCCGGATGTCGGCAAGGCGCTCGGCAAGAGCATCCGTGAATTCAAGTCGGCCAGCAACGACGAAGATGCGAAGAAGGACGACAAGATGGTCAACGTGACGGCAGAGACGAAGGAAGTCCCTGCCAAGAAGGATGAGCAGAAGTGATCGGGGTAAAAAGGACGCATGGCAGAAATGGCAGAAGAAAGACAATATGAAGAAATAGAAGCTCCGCAGCAGAGAAGCGATGCCGCGGAGAGCGCCGAGGCGGCGCAGGTGGATGATGACGGCACGATGTCGCTCGTGGCGCATCTGACGGAACTGCGCAGCCGCCTGATCAAATGCCTCGTTGCCATCGGCCTTGGCAGCTGTGTCGGATATTACTTCATCGACGAGATCATGCATTATCTGACTTTGCCGGCGGGCAAGCTCTACTACATGCAGCCGTCTGAGGCGTTCTTCACCTATCTCAAGGTGGCCGTCGTGGCGGGCTTCCTCTTGGCGCTGCCCATCGTCTTCTATCAGGTGTGGCGCTTCTTCCTGCCGGCCCTCACGGCCAAGGAGCGCATGGTGCTCGGCATCATCGTGCCGACATCGGTCATCCTGTTCTTTTCGGGACTGGCCTTTTCCTTTTTCCTGGTCTTGCCGGCGGGCATCCGCTTCTTCATGGGCTTTGGCAATGCCGAGCTCGAGGCACTCTTTTCCGTCAACAAGTATTTTGATTTCGTCATCACATTCGTGCTGCCGTTCGGCTTCGTGTTCGAGCTGCCGCTCATCATCACGATCCTCGGCAAGATGGGCATCCTGACCTCGGCCATGCTCAAGAAGTACCAGCGCATCGTCGTCTTCTTGGCCTTCGTCGCTGGTGCTATCATTACGCCGACGCCGGATGTCTTCACGCAGTCGATGATCGCTCTGCCGATGATCGTCCTCTACGAGGTCGGTTATTTCATCGTGCGGTTCATCCTGCGGCGCTGATGCGCGGCCAGCAAGGACAGATGATATTGATACGATAGAGAAGGAGAGATTTTTTTGGCTTATAAAGATCTGCGCGAATTCATCGAGGACCTCGAGAGCAAGGGCCTCCTGAAGCGCATCAAGACAGAGGTAGACCCAGAGCTCGAGATCACGGAGATCACGGACCGCGTGTCCAAGATGAAGGGCGAGAAGAATGTCGCCCTGCTCTTTGAGAACGTCAAGGGCTCCAAGATGCCGGTCCTTATGAATGCTTTCGGCAGCTATGAGCGCATGGCCATGGCCCTCGGCGTTGAGAAGCTCGACGATGTCGCGGACGAGCTGCGCGAGATGATGAAGCTGCCGTACGTTTCCCTGCAGAACAAGATGAGCGTCGTCACGATGATCCCGATGATCAAGCGTGCGATCAACTTCCCGAAGTACGTCAAGCACGCGCCGTGCCAGGAAGTCGTCGAGACGGAGAACCCGAATCTCGATGAGATCCCCATCCTCAAGTGCTGGCCGGATGACGGCGGCCCGTTTGTCACGCTGCCGCTCGTCTTCACGAAGAACCCGAAGACGGGCAAGCGCAACGTCGGCATGTACCGCCTGCAGAAGTATGATAGCAAGACGACGGGCATGCACTGGCATATCCACAAGAACGGCGCGGAGAATTTCCGCGACATGAAGGCGCAGGGTGGCGAGCGCATCGAGGCAGCCGTGGCCATCGGCACAGATCCTGTCGTGACGTATGCGGCGACGGCTCCGCTGCCGCGCGACATCGACGAGATGGTCTTCGCCGGTTTCCTGCGCCATAAGTCGGTTGAGATGGTCAAGTGCAAGACGGTCGACATCGAGGTGCCGGCCACGGCGGAGATCATCCTCGAGGGCTATGTCCGCACGGATGAGATGCGCCGCGAGGGTCCGTTCGGCGACCATACGGGATACTACTCCCTCGCCGACGATTATCCGGTCTTCCACATCACGGCTATCACGCACCGTAAGGACGCCATCTACTCGGCAACGGTCGTCGGCAAGCCGCCGATGGAGGACTGCTTCCTCGCCAAGGCGACGGAGCGCATCTTCCTGCCGCTCTTGCAGCAGATGCAGCCGGAGATTCTCGACATCAACATGCCGCTCGAGGGCGTCTTCCACGACTGCTGTATCGTCTCTATCAAGAAGTCGTACCCGATGCAGGCGCGCAAGGTCATGCATGCGCTCTGGGGCATGGGCCAGATGATGAACGTCAAGATGATCATCGTCGTCGACGCGCACGTCGACGTCCAGGACATCAGCGAAGTGGCCTGGCGCGTCTTCAACAACATCGATGCGAAGCACGACCTCGAGATTGTCGAGGGCCCGCTCGATGTACTCGATCACTCCTCGCCGATGGCGAAGTGGGGGGCGAAACTCGGCATCGATGCGACGAAGACCTGGCCGGAAGAGGGCCATAGCCGCGAGTGGCCGGATGAGATCGCGATGTCGGAGGACATCAAGGCGAAGGTCGATGCGAAGTGGAAGGAGCTTGGACTCGAGTGATCTCCATCAAAGCACACATCAACAATGTCGCCCTGCATCACACGATCTTCGACCTGCCGTTCGCCTTCATGGGCGCGGTGCTAGCCGCAAATGGCCATCCGCGCCTCATCGACCTCTTCTGGGTTGCGATGGCCATCACGACGGGGCGGGCGGCCGCGATGGCCATCGACAACCTCGCCGACCTCAAGTACGACAAGCAGCAGCCGCGCATGGCCTACCGCGCGATGGTCGCGGGCCGCATCTCGAAGCGCGAGGCACTCGCCTTCATCGTCATCTGCCTCGTGCTCATGGTGCTCTCGGTCCTGCAGCTGCAGCCCATCTGCATCTACCTGCTGCCTGTGGCGGCCATCCCGTTCATCATCTACCCGTTCATGAAGCGCGTGACGGGCTGGGTGCACATGTTCCTGGGACTGGCCATCGCCATGGCACCAGCGGGCGGCTGGGTCGGCGTCAGCGGCACGATCACCGCGCCGCTCATCGTGCTCTGCACGGCCGTCGCACTCTGGATTGGGGCGTTCGATGCGATGTACGGCGCGCAGGATGAGGCGTTCGACCGCAGCCAGGGGCTCCATTCGCTGGCTGTCAGCTACGGCGCCGCTGGAGCCTTCCGCATCGCCACGGCGGCGCACGTCATCTGCATCCTCTGCTTCCTCGCGCTCGGCTTCATGATGCACCTCTCGGCGCTCTACTTCGTCGGCGTCCTCATAGCGGCCGCGACGCTCTGCTACCAGCACCGGATCGTGAGCCCGACGGATTTTTCCCGCGTGACACAGCGGTACTTCATGCGCAATGGCATCGTCTCAGTTGCCATCTTCGCCTGTACCTGGCTGAGTTTCTATATCTGACTGATAGATTCGATGTTGTTTTTTCAGAGATAGGAAAGGTGATTCTATGTCAGCTCGTATTTTGGAGGGCAAGGTCTTTGCCCAGGCGTTCCGCGAGGATGCGCAGAAGAAAGCGGCAGAGCTTCATGAGCAGTACGGCGTGCAGCCGGGCCTTGCCGTCATCATCGTCGGCTCGAACCCCGCTTCGCAGGTCTACGTGCGCAATAAGCATAAGTCGTGCGAGGCACTCGGCATCTACTCCGAGGTCATCGAGATGCCCGAGATGACGACGAAGGACGAGCTCATCGCGAAGATCGATGCGCTCAACGCCGACTCAAAGATTCACGGCATCCTCGTGCAGCTGCCGCTGCCAGAGCAGATTGCCGCGCATGAGTCGGAGATCCTCGAGCGCATCCGCCCAGAGAAGGATGTCGACGGCTTCCATCCCGTCAATGTTGGCCGCCTCGTGACAGGCCAGCCCGGCCTTGTACCCTGCACACCTTTTGGCTGCCTGCGCATGCTCGAGCTCGCCGGCATCCCGATTGACGGCCAGCGCGCCGTCATCATCGGCCGCAGCAACATCGTCGGCAAGCCGATGCTCCATCTGTTGCTCGGCAAGAATGCGACTGTCACGATCTGCCACAGCCATACGAAGGACCTGCCCGCCGTCACGCGCGAGGCGGACATCCTCGTCGCGGCCGTCGGCCGCCCGAATTTTGTCACGGCTGACATGGTCAAGCCCGGCGCGACGGTCATCGATGTCGGTATCAACCGCATCGCGCCGAAGAAGCTTGTCGGCGACGTCGACTTCGAGGCCGTCAAAGAGGTCGCCGGCGCCATCACGCCGGTCCCCGGCGGTGTCGGTCTCCTGACCGTCGCCATGCTCATGGAAAATGTTGTCCGCGCTGCCGAGATGCAGCTCCGGGCCTAACATAAAAATAGTGTTTCTCATAGACTGCAGGAGGTACAGAAATGAAAACCGATGTTGAGATTGCACAGGAAGCCGAGATGCGCCCCATCCAGGAGATCGCGGAGAAGCTCGGTATCAGCGATGATGAGCTCGAACTCTATGGCAAGTACAAGGCAAAAGTCGCACTTTCCGCTTGGGAGCGCGTCAAGGAGCAGCCGAATGGCAAGCTCATCCTCGTGACGGCCATCAACCCGACGCCGGCCGGCGAGGGCAAGACGACGACGAGCGTCGGCCTCGCTGACGCCTTCCACCGCCAGGGCAAGAAGGTTGCCGTCGCACTGCGCGAGCCGTCGCTCGGCCCGTGCTTTGGCCTCAAGGGCGGTGCTGCCGGAGGCGGCTACGCGCAGGTCGTACCGATGGAGGACATCAACCTGCACTTCACGGGCGACTTCCACGCCATCACGACGGCGCACAATCTGCTCGCGGCTGTCATCGACAACCACATCCAGCAGGGTAATGCACTCGACATCGACGTGCGCCGCATCACGTGGAAGCGCGTGCTCGACCTCAATGACCGCGCCCTGCGTCATGTCGTCATCGGCCTCGGCGGCAAGGCACATGGCACGCCGCGTGAGACGGGCTTCGACATCACGGTGGCCTCGGAGATGATGGCCATCCTCTGCCTCGCGAAGGACCTTGAGGACATGAAGCAGCGCCTCGGTGAGATCGTCATCGGCTACAGCCGCGAGGGCCGTGCCATCCGCGCGAAAGAACTGGGCGTCACAGGGGCACTGACGCTGCTTTTCAAGGATGCCATCAAGCCGAACCTCGTGCAGACGCTCGAGGGCACGCCGGCCTTCATCCACGGCGGCCCGTTCGCGAATATCGCCCATGGCTGCAACAGTGTCATGGCGACGAAGTTCGCGCTGAAGTTCGCCGACTACGTCGTCACGGAGGCAGGCTTCGGTGCCGACCTCGGCGCCGAGAAATTCCTCGACATCAAGTGCCGCTTTGCCGGCCTCAAGCCGGATGCTGTCGTCATCGTCGCGACGGTCCGCGCGCTCAAGATGCACGGCGGACTCGACAAGAAGGAGCTCGGCAAAATCGACATGGCAGCGCTCGAGAAGGGCATCGCCAACCTGACGAAGCACATCGAGAACATCCAGAAGTTCGGCCTGCCGGCTGTCGTCGCCATCAACGCCTTCCCGACGGATACGAAGGAAGAGCTCGACTTTGTCGAGAAGAAGTGCAATGAGCTCGGCGCGGAAGTCGCGCTGTCGGAAGTCTGGGCGAAGGGCGGCGAAGGCGGCCTCGAGCTCGCCGACAAGGTCGTCGAGGCGACAAAGAAGCCGAATGACTTCCACTTCATCTACGATGTCAACGAGAGCATCCCGGAGAAAATCGAGAAGATCACGAAAGAGATCTACGGCGGCGACGGCGTCGACTTCACGCCGGCAGCCAAGAAGCAGCTCAAGGAAATCGAAGAGCTCGGCTTCGACAAGATGCCGGTCTGCATGGCCAAGACGCAGTATTCGCTGTCGGACGATGCGACGAAGATCGGCCGCCCGACTGGTTTCCGCATCACGGTCAAAGAGCTCCGCGTCAGCGCTGGCGCTGGCTTCATCGTCGCCTTGACGGGCAACATCCTGACGATGCCGGGCCTGCCGAAGCATCCGGCTGCCGAGAACATGGACATCGATGTCAACGGCAAGATCACGGGTCTGTTCTGAGTCCTGTCGATGATGTTGGTCCTGCGATAACGGACACGAAAGACAAGAGCTGCTGCATTCTAGCGATGCAGCGGCTCTTTTTGTTATACAGATGCTTTTTTAGCATGAGAATTGTCTGCACACTGTGATGTTTACAACTTGACATTTACCTGAACCTGCGGTATGATATCTATACAGATTCATCATAGTACATATGAATATACGATATAAGTGCAATGGCGCACGAGTCGTGACAAGGGCGGTCCTGTCAGAGGTCTGCCCTTTTTCTATGTTGCAATCATATGACACAATCATCTTACCAGGGGAGGAATCATCATGAAAAAGAATCTGAGCCGCATGGGGCTGCCCGTGGGCTTTCTCGTGCTCATCTTGCTGCTCTTGGTGCCGACACCGCCGGACCTCTCGACGGCCGGCCATCGCATGCTGGCCATCCTCGTCTTCTCGGTCATCATCTGGATGACCGAGGCCGTCGCTTATCCGGTCTCATCGGGCATCATCATGTCACTCATGGCCTTCCTGCTCGGCACGGCGCCCAACATGGTCAACCCGTCGAAGACGCTCGGCACGTCGGGTGCTCTCAAGATGGCGCTGGGCGGCTTCTCGAGTACGGCACTGGCCCTCGTCGGCGCCGCTCTGCTGATCGCGGCGGCGATGATGAAGACAGGCCTCGACAAGCGCATCGCGCTCGTCGTCCTCTCGAAGATCGGCGCTAAGACACATCACGTTCTGGCTGGTGTCATCTGCGTCGGCTTCGTCCTGAGCTTCTTCGTGCCGAGCACGACGGCCCGCGTCTCGTGCATGGTGCCGATTGTCATGGGCATCATCGCCGTCTTCGGCGTGCCGCGCAAGAGCAAGTTCGCTGCCATCATGCTGATTGCCGTGGCACAGGCCGACAGCATCTGGAACGTCGGCATCAAGACGGCGGCAGCGCAGAACATGGTCGCGCTCGGTTTTATCGAGAAGCAGCTTGGCACGACGATCAGCTGGCTCGACTGGTTCATTGCGGCCGCTCCGTTTGCCGTCATCATGAGTGTGCTGCTCTACTTCGTCCTCTTGAAGCTCATGCCGCCGGAGATGGAGGAGATACCGGGCGGCAGAGAGAAGATTGCGCAGGAGCTCGCTGCTCTCGGCCCGATGAAGATGGACGAGAAGAAGCTGCTGTTCATCTCGGTCGTGCTGCTCTTCTTCTGGGCAACCGAGAAGATTGTCCATCCGTTTGACACGTCCTCGACGACGATTGTCGCCGTTACCTTGATGATGATGCCGGGCATCGGCATCATGACCTGGAAGGAAGTCCAGGAGCGCATCAACTGGGGCACGCTGCTGCTCTTTGGCGTCGGCATCAGCCTCGGCTCGGCCATCCTCTCGACGAAAGCGGGTGAGTGGATTGCGCATGTCATCGTCCAGCACTTCGGCCTCTACGATGCGACAGCGACGTTCATCATCGCCATCCTCGCGCTCTTCCTCATTCTCATCCACCTCGGCTTTGCGAGCGCGACGGCCCTGTCGTCGGCGATGATCCCAATCTGCATCTCTGTCCTGCAGGGCGCGTCGGAGAACATCACGCTCAACGTCGTCGGCATGGTCATGATCCTGCAGTACACTATCTGCTTCGGCTTCATCCTGCCGGTCAACGCGCCGCAGAACATGATTGCCTACAGCACGGATACGTTCGAGGTCAAGGACTTCATCAAGACGGGCATTCCCCTGACGGTGTTGGCCTACCTGACCATCCTGCTCTTGACAAACACGTATTGGAAATGGCTCGGCCTCGTCCTCTGATGCGTGCCTGCTCTTTACCCCCCTACAAGATCTCCAAAGGCTGCCGCTCTGCGGCGGCCTTTTTGTGTGAGCGATGCGCTTGCAAAATGCGAAGAAAGACTTTACAATATTATTGATATGTGGTTCTTTTTTAGACAAATGCACTCCGGAGGAAATATATGAAACGTATCTCAGTAGAACTTGTTCCGCGTGACGAGGACTCTCTGCGCGGGGAACTCTCCTTGCTCAGCCGCTTCGAGAAGCAGATTGATGTCATCAACATCCCGGATCTCCTGCGCTTCCCGATACGCAGCTGGCAGGGCGCCGCGATGGCCAAAGAGTATTTCCCGGCCTCGATGCCGCACATCCGCGCGATGGATATCGACCTCGACAAGGAACTCACGATGAAGGATTACCTGCGCGAGCACGATATCCGCGAGGTCCTCGTCATCGAGGGCGATCCGCCACAGGACATGATGCACGAGGTCTACCCGACGAACAGTGTCGACGTCATCTGGAAGTTCCGCAAGGAGATGCCGGAGGTCAAGGTCTACGCGGGCATTGACCAGTACCGCAGCTCGCTCGCGCAGGAGCTCTATCGCATCAAGCGCAAACTGCAGGCCGGTGCTGCGGGCTTCTTCACGCAGCCATTCTTTGACATGCGCTTCCTCTCGGTCTATGCGGACATGCTGCAGGGCCTCGAGGTCTACTGGGGCATCTCGCCTGTCATGAGTGCGCGGTCGCAGAGCTACTGGGAGCGCAAGAACCATGTTGTCTTCCCGCACGCCTTTGAGCCGACGCTTGATTGGAGCGTAGCATTTGCCAAGGAAGTCATGGACTTCGCTGAGCACGAAGATGCCAATGTCTACCTGATGCCGATCAAGACGAACCTCGAGGCATATCTCGCGGGTGTCTTTGCCTGAAGATCACAGGGAAAAAGAATAGGAGAGTGACGTATGTTTAAGATCTTGAGAAAAGAGGAATGGTCGCCGAATGTCTACGCGATGGACATCGAGGCGCCGCGTGTGGCGAAAAAAGCACAGGCGGGCCAGTTCATCGTGCTGCGCGTCAATGAGGAGGGGGAGCGCATCCCGTTGACGATTGCGGACTTTGACCGTGAGACGGGCCGCATCCTCATCGTGTTCCAGGCCATCGGCGCTTCGACGATGGAACTCGCGGCTCTCGAGGCTGGCGACAGCATCCTTGACTTTGTCGGTCCGCTTGGCCGCCCGTCGGAGATCACGAAGCTCGATGGCACGATGGTCGTCGTCGGCGGCGGCATCGGTGTCGCGCCGACGTATCCGATTGCGCGCGCCATGAAGGAGGCCGGCAATAAGGTCATCGCGATCATGGGCGCGAAGACGAAGAACATCCTGATCATGGAAGACGAGATGAAGGCCGTGACGGATGAAGTCCTCGTGACGACAGACGATGGTTCGTACGGCATCAAGGGCTTCGTCACGAATGCGGTTCAGGCGCTCGTCGACCGCGGCGAGAAGATTGCACAGATCACGGCCATCGGCCCAGTCATCATGATGAAGAGCGTCGCTGATGCGACGCGTGACCTCGGCATCCACACGGTCGTCTCGCTCAACCCAATCATGGTCGACGGCACGGGTATGTGCGGCGGCTGTCGCGTGACAATCGGCGATGAGACAAAGTTCGCCTGCGTCGATGGTCCGGAGTTCGACGGTCACCTCGTGGATTTCAAGGGCCTCATGAGCCGCCAGCGCATGTACCGCGACAAGGAAGCCGTAGAGAAAGATCACGTCTGCCGCATTGGACTCGGAGGGGATAAATAATGGCACTGATTCTCGAGAAACACAAGATGCCGGTACAGGACCCGAAAGTCCGTGCCCATAACTTTGAGGAAGTGGCCCTTGGCTACGATGAGGATACGGCCGTGGCCGAGGCAGAGCGCTGCCTGCACTGCAAGGTCCCGCAGTGCCGCAAGGGCTGCCCGGTCTCAATCGACATCCCGACCTTTATCGGCAAGATCAAGGAGCGCGACTTCGACGGCGCCATCGCGACCATCAAGGAGTCGAATGCGCTGCCGGCCATCTGCGGCCGCGTCTGCCCGCAGGAAAACCAGTGCGAGAAGCACTGCATCCTCACGAAGCGCGGTGAATCCGTCGCCATCGGCCGCCTTGAGCGCTTCGTCGCTGACCGCGAGCTCGCCTCGGACAAAGAGGTCAAGCCGGTCGAGCGCGCCGCCGATGCGCAGAAAGTCGCCGTCATCGGCGCCGGCCCGTCCGGCCTCTCCTGTGCGGGCGACCTCGCGAAGAAGGGCTACGATGTGACCATCTTCGAGGCATTGCACAAGGCGGGCGGTGTGCTGTCCTACGGCATCCCGGAGTTCCGCCTGCCGAAGGATACGGTCGTCAAGAAGGAAATCGAGAACATCGAGAAGCTCGGCGTCAAGATCGAGGTCGACTCAGTAGCCGGCCGCCTCTACACGGTCGATGAGCTCCTGCAGGAAGAGGGCTTCGATGCCGTCTTCATTGGCACGGGTGCCGGCCTGCCGCGCTTCCAGGGCATTCCGGGCGAGAGCCTCAACGGCGTCTACTCGGCCAATGAGTTCCTCACGCGCTGTAACCTCATGAAGGCCTATAAGTTCCCAGAGTACGCGACGCCAATCCAGGTCGGCCGCCATGTCGCCGTCGTCGGCGGCGGCAATGTCGCGATGGATGCGGCGCGCACGGCGCTGCGCCTCGGCGCCGAGAAGGTCTCGATCATCTATCGCCGCAGTGCGGCAGAGATCCCCGCACGTGCAGAAGAGGTCGAGCATGCCAAGGAAGAGGGCATCGACTTCCAGCTGCTGACGAATCCGGTTGAAGTTCTCGGCGATGAGAACGGCTGGGTCAAGGGCCTGCGTTGCATCCGCATGGAGCTCGGTGAGCCTGATGCCTCGGGGCGCCGCCGTCCGATTCCCATCGAGGGCTCGGAATTCGACATGGAGATGGATACGGTCATCATCGCCATCGGCACGGGTCCGAACCCGATCATCGCACATACGACGCCGGGCCTCAAGACCACGAAGCGAGGCGACATCGAGGCCGATGAGGAGACGTGTGCGACGTCGAAGGAAGGCGTCTTCGCCGGCGGCGATATCGTCACGGGTGCGGCGACCGTCATCCTCGCGATGGGCGCCGGCCGCAAGGCAGCTGCTGCCATCGATGAATACCTCAAGAGCAAGAGAAAATGATGAACTTTACGGCGATTGATTTCGAGACGGCTACAGGCGCGCGGGACTCTGCCTGCAGTGTGGCCGTCGTGACTATCCGCGCGGGCGCTCTGGTGGATTCGTACTACACGCTGATCCAGCCGCCCGCGAATCGGTACAGCTACTTCAACACGAAAATCCATGGCCTGACGGAAGCCGATACAGCGGATGCCGCTGACTTTGCCGGCATCTGGCCGGAACTCGAGGCAAAGCTTGAAGGACAGCTCGTCGTGGCGCACAATGCGAAGTTCGACATGAGCGTCCTGCGCTCGTGCCTCGCGCGCTATGGCCTGCAGGCACCGGCGTTCTCGTACTGCGATACCGTCGCGATTGCGCGCCGGGCCTGGCCGAACTTAGCCAACCACAAGCTCGGCACGGTCGGTGCCTACCTCAACCTGCACTTCCGTCACCACGATGCGCTCGAAGATGCCAAGGCCTGCGCGGCCATCCCCATCCGGGCGGGCCTTGAGCTCGCGGATGCGAGCATGGAAGCGCTTGTGCATCACCTCGGCGTGCGCGTCGAGGCCTTCGAGTCACATGGCTCTGCCTCATGCGGGCTCTTTGGCTGACAGCGTCTCGCTATGATGGCCGGTCGGAAACAGGAGGAGGAAGAGCGATGATCCTGGTCAGTGCGTGTCTCTTGGGACATAAAGTCAAGTATAACGGCGGCAGCAACGACGATTCGCTGCTACAGGCCTACAATGCGCAGGGGCGCTTTGTCGCGGTCTGCCCGGAGTGCTTTGCGATGCTGCCGGTGCCGAGAGCTCCGATGGAGATCCAGTATGGCACGGGGCGCAAGCTCATCGAGGGCAGGGCGCGGGCCGTCGACGCGACGAGCCGCGACCTGACGTCCTCCCTGCTGCTCGGTGCCCAGAAGATCCTGCGGATTGCCGAGGCATATCATGCGGAGGTGGCCATTCTCAAGGATGGTAGCCCGTCCTGTGGCGTCCACCGCATCTATGACGGCACTTTCTCGGGGCGGAAGATACGCGGTGCCGGTGTTGCGACGGAGCTGCTGCGTCAGCACGGTCTGACCGTCTACTCGGAGTCCGACATGACCGAGGATCGGCTGCGGCAATTGATTGAAGAAGACATCCGACGTGATTCCATCCGGGATTGATCTTAGGTGACGTAGGTGACCGATGCGGTCACGGACAAAAAGGGCCATAAGGCCTGCAAAATGCAGGCCTTATGGCCCTTTTTTAATTTATCGGATTGTTTTAAAACATGATTTCATAAAGAAAATAAATGAAAACGCTTGCAGAAACCGTTCCCACATGTTATACTAAAAACAGTTTCAATATGAAACGCGAAGAAAGCATCGCGGGGGAATATGAGGAAACATGGACACTCATAAAAGAGCGATGCGAAACAATCACTTTTTAGGGGGAGTTCAATATGAAGAAGACTCTGGTATCTGCACTCACTACGGCACTCGTTGTCGGCGCTGCAAGCACGACGTTTGCTGCTGCCAATCCGTTCTCCGATGTACCGGCTGATCACTGGGCGTACGATGCGGTATCGCAGCTCGCAGCTGACGGCGTCATCGAAGGCTACGGCGACACGACGTTCCGCGGCAACCAGAACATCACGCGCTACGAGATGGCTCAGATGGTCGCCAAGGCCATGGCCAAGAGCGATGTCTCCGCTGCCGACAAGGCCTTGATCGACAAGCTCGCCGCTGAGTTCTCCGATGAGCTGGGCAACCTCGGCGTCCGCGTCAGCAACCTTGAGCGCAATGCTGATAAAGTCAAGTGGAACGGCGTACTCGAGTACACGTATACGAGCACGCGTCACGATGCTGGCACGAATAACAAAGAGCGCAAGAACAATGTCGATGAGTACGTCTTCCGTCTCGAGCCAAAGGCTGAGGTCAACAAGAACTGGGATGTCCATGCACGTCTCGATGCCAACGGCCTGATGGACACGGACGGCGGCAATGATACCTATGATGTCAAACTCAAGCGTGTCTGGGCTGAAGGCCATTACGACAACTTCAACGTCAAGCTCGGCAAGCTGCCGAATGCCATCAACCTGCTCTCCACGACGGATGATCCGTACTCCGGCGCTGCCGTGACGTTCGGCAAGGACCTCAAGGTCTCGCTCGAAGCCGGCCGCCTCGACCTCTCACAGTTCGGTGATATGGGTCGTAACCTCAAGGGTCAGACCAACAGCAATATTTTCAAGAGCAGTGATGATACGGCCAGCTTCCAGGCCATCAACCTCGGCTATGCCAAGAATAAGTTCTACGGCAACACGGGCTATGAGCACCTCGATGGCGCAACGCTGGATTATGATGTTGATTCTATCCTGAAGACGAAGCCATACACGAATGACAAGGACAAAGAGTACAAGGCCAACATCTGGTTCGTCAACGCTGGCTACCGCTTCGACCACAACAACTTCTTCAAGGCAGAGTACGCACAGAACACGGAAGCTGACAACTACGATGATGCTTACAGCTTCGAGTACGACTACAAGGGCGCTCAGCAGCAGAACAAGGGCAGCTGGGGCATGTACCTCGCTTACCGTAACCTCGGCCAGTACGCTGCTCCGTGGTCCACGTACGGCGATGGTGTCGATGGCGGCCAGAAGGGTATCGAAGTCGGCACGGGCTACACGCTGTTCAAGAACGTACAGCTCTTCGCGAAGTACTTCAACGGCAAGGACATCGCAGCAGACAAGGATGCTGAGAAGCTCTTCGGCCGTGTCGATGTATTCTTCTGATACCAAGCTTCCTGTGACGATAAAGAGACAGCTCCTAGCGGGCTGTCTTTTTTTGTGGGAATCCCCATAAAAAATGCTTGCATTCTCTCTAATCATCCAGTATAATAATACAAGTCGATACGCGAGTATCCGACATTATTCCTCATTCCTCGATAGCTCAGCCGGTAGAGCACCTGACTGTTAATCAGGCTGTCGCAGGTTCGAATCCTGCTCGAGGAGCCAATGGCGCCATCGTCAAGCGGTTAAGACACCGCCCTTTCACGGCGGGTTCATGGGTTCGAATCCCATTGGCGTCACCATTCGGGCGATTAGCTCAGCTGGGAGAGCGCTTGCCTTACAAGCAAGATGTCAGCAGTTCGATCCTGTTATCGCCCACCATTTTCGAAGCATAGCTGCCGCAAGGCAGCTTTTTTTGTTCAGTAAAGCAGGGGGACGGACCATGAATACGGAGAAACGGCGCGAAATCCTGATGAAGCGCCTCAGGGAGGCCGAGCAGCCGCTGACAGGCACGAAGCTCGCGCGCGAGCTCGGTGTCAGCCGCCAGATCATCGTTGGCGACATCAGCATTCTGCGCGCAGAGGGAACGCAGATCTTTGCGACGCCACGCGGCTACATCATGCCGCAGGAAGCTGGCGACAAGTTCATCAAGGCGACGATTGTCTGCCGCCACGATGCGGCGGACATGGAAAAAGAGCTGCAGGCCGTCGTCGACAATGGCGGCTCCGTGCTCGACGTCATCGTCGAGCATCCCGTCTACGGCGCGATACGCGGCGACCTCTTCGTCGAGAGCCGCCGCGATGTCAGGCGTTTCCTGACGAAGATGCAGAAGTGCCAGGCCAATCCCCTGCTCGTCGTGACCGGCGGCATCCACATGCACACCATACGCGTGCCCGATGAAGAGGCTCTGGCTGCAATCCGGGCCGATCTAAAGCGCTTGGGCATTTTAGTGCATGAATCGTGTGAATGAATGATACAGCGTGTAATCCATAGGCGAACAATTGCAACGCTGGATGGATGTGTAGTATAATAGACACATTGATTCTACTGGGATTTCATGGAAGTCCCTGTGCTAAAAGGAGATGGGTGGTTGTGAAGGAACTGCTCAAGGAAATGCATGCCTGGATGGATGCGTATATGAAAACCTTCCATACCGATGATGAAGAAGTCATGCAGGGCATCAAGATCAAGGAAATCCACACGGGATACGTGACCTCGATTGCGGTACAGCTCGCGAAGCACTTGCAATTCTCGGAGCACGATGTCGAGCTTGCCGAGATCATGGGCCTGTTCCACGACGTCGGGCGCTTCCGCCAGTACAGCCTGTACAAGACGTTCAACGATGCGGTGTCAGAGGACCATGCGGACCTCGGTCTCAAGGTCCTGTCGGAGCTCGACTTCATGAAGAAGCTCGCGCCGGAGGATGAAGCGCTCGTGCGCTTTGCCATCGGTCGCCACAACAAGAAGGAGATCGGCCCAGCACCGAGTGAACGCGCGCTTGTCTTCGCGAAGCTCTTGCGCGATGCGGACAAGCTTGATATCTACCGCGTGCTCTCGCCGTTTTTGGGGCCTGAGGGGGCAGACAAGGCGCCGAAGTTCATTGCCTCGGATGCCAGCCAGCTCGTGAGCCCCGATTTCATCGAGGCGTTCCGGCTCGGCAGGCAGGCGGACTACCGCAAGCTGCGCACGCACGGCGACCGCAAGCTCGTGCGCCTGCTCTGGGTCTACGACATCAACTTCAGCTGGACGCTCTGCGAGATTGTCAAGCGCGGCTACATCGACCGCATCATCCACTACCTGCCGGACCAGCCGGGCATGGCAGAGGGCATCGCGCGCATGCGCGCGTACGTGGAGAAGCGCTGCCAGCAGCCGGATAATGTGACGATGGGATGATGGATAGAAGAGAAGGGTAAAGATAAGGAGAGAATTCAGATGGCAGAAAAGATCACGATGACGCCGAATTTCATTCAGAACATGATCGAAGAAGACCTCAAGAACGGCAAGTACACGGAGGGCATCCACACGCGCTTCCCACCGGAGCCAAATGGCTATCTGCACATCGGCCATGCCAAGTCGATCTGCCTGAATTTCGGCCTGGCCGAATACAACCACGGCCTCTGCAACCTGCGCTTTGACGACACGAATCCGACGAAGGAGGATACGGAGTACGTCGATTCCATCCAGGAGGACATCCGCTGGCTGGGCTTTAGCTGGGGCAATCGCAAGTTCTATGCGTCGGATTACTTTGACAAGCTCTACGACTTTGCGGTCACGCTGATCAAGAAGGGGCTTGCCTACGTCGATGACCTCTCGGCTGAGGAGATCAAGGCATATCGCGGCACGCTGACGGGGCCGGGCAAGGAGAGCCCGTACCGCAACCGCAGCGTCGAGGAGAATCTCGATCTCTTCGCACGCATGAAGGCGGGTGAGTTCGCCGATGGCGAGAAGGTACTGCGCGCAAAGATCGACATGGCTTCGCCGAACCTCGTCATGCGCGACACGGTCATCTACCGCATTGCACATACCAAGCATCACCGCACGGGCGACAAGTGGTGCATCTACCCGATGTACGATTTCGCGCATCCGCTGTCCGATGCCATCGAGGGCATCACGCATTCGGTCTGCACGCTCGAGTTCGAGGAGCACCGCCCGTTCTACGACTGGCTGCTCGACTCGCTTGACTTTGATCCGAATACGCGCCCACGCCAGATCGAGTTCGCTCGCCTCAACCTCACGAACACGGTCACGAGCAAACGAAAGCTGCGCCAGCTCGTCGAAGAGGGCTATGTGCGCGGTTGGGACGATCCTCGCATGCCGACCATCTCGGGCCTGCGCCGCCGCGGCTACACGCCGGCTTCCATCCGCAATTTCTGCAGGGAGATCGGCGTCGCGAAGGCAGACAGCATCGTCGACGTCTCCATGCTCGAGCATGAGGTCCGCGCTGACCTCAACGAGAATGCCGACCGCGTCATGGCCGTGCTGCACCCGCTGAAGGTCGTCATCACGAACTACCCCGAGGACAAAGAGGAGTGGCTGCTCGCGGACAACAATCCGGTGCACGGCGGCCACCGCTTCGTGCCGTTCTCGCGCACGCTCTACATCGAGCAGGAGGACTTCATGGAAGAGCCGCCCAAGAAGTACTTCCGCCTCAAGCCGGGCGGAGAGGTGCGCCTCAAGCACGCCTACATTATCAAGTGCGAGGAAGTCATCAAGGACGAGGCGGGCCATGTCGTAGAGCTCCGCTGCACGGCAGACCTCGATTCCAAGACGGGCGGCAAGACGGCCGGTCGCAAGGTCAAGGGGACAATCCACTGGGTAGCCGAGAAGACGGCGCTCAAGGCGGAGGTGCGCCTCTACGACTACCTCATCGAGACGGACGAGAGTGGCAACGTGCCGAAGGACTTCATCGCAGCGCTCAACAAGGACTCGCTGGAAACCATCGATAACGCGCTCGTAGAGCCGTCCGTGAAGCTCACGGCTGCTGGCACGCATTATCAGTTCCTGCGTGTCGGTTACTTCGTCGTTGACCCGGATACGACGCCGGATCACCTCGTGTTCAACCGCGTTGTCGGGCTACGCGACAGCTGGGCAAAAGTCAACAAGTAATCCCGTATCCTTAGAAGGTGAACGCATGTCAAAGATACCCAAGAACCTGTCCGATAAGGACATGTTCAAAGACTATGTAGAAGATACATCGATAGAAGACCGCTTCCGCGCGGCAGAGAAGAAGGCAGAGAAGAAGAAGCAGGAATCTCTTGAGGCACCTGCTGACTTCCTGCGCGCCGGCTTTACGCCGCAGCTCACGGAGGAACTCGCCAGAGCGCTCTTGCAGCTCAAGATGGAGCTCTACCGCGAGGACGTCAAGAATTATACTTTCCAGATCAAGCGCGAAGGGGAGAAAATCGTGCTGATCCCGAAATATAAGAAATAAAAGGGAAGTTTTTTACAGGGAAAGAAGTGGATTCTATTGGTTAGCACAACGACGGTAGCGGTCGTCATCTTTGTGGCCGCTTACGCGTTGATCATCACGGAAAAAGTTCATCGCACGATCGTCGGCATCGTCGGTGCCATGCTCATGATCCTGTTTGGCGTGCTCGATCAGGAGACGGCCATCCGTCACATCGATTTCAACACGCTGGGGCTCTTGATGGGCATGATGATCATCGTCAACATTACGAGTGAGACGGGACTCTTCAACTTCCTGGCCATCTGGTCGGCCAAGAAGGTCAAGGCGCGCCCGATTTCCCTGCTCGTCGCGCTCTCGGCGCTGACGATGGTCTGCTCGGCCTTCCTCGACAATGTCACGACGGTCCTGCTGACCGTGCCAATCACGTTCAGCATCACGGCGCAGCTCAAGGTCGATGTCAAGCCGTACCTGATCTCGCAGATCCTGGCTTCGAACATCGGCGGCACGGCGACGCTGATTGGCGATCCGCCGAACATCATGATCGGCAGCGCCGTCGGCCTGAACTTCATGGACTTCCTGGCGAATCTCTCAGGCATCGCGCTCCTGATCTTCCTTGTCGTAGAGCTCGTGCTCATCGCAATCTACGGCAAGGAGCTTCACACGCGGCCGGATCTCCAGGAGAAGGTCATGCGGCTCAACGTCAAGAGCCAGATCGCCAATCCGAAGCTGCTGAAGAAATGCCTCTTCGTCATTGCGCTGACCATAGGCCTCTTCGTCGTGCACGGCTATCTCGGATTGCAGACCGCGACGGCTGCACTCTCAGGTGCTGGCCTCTTGCTGCTCATCACTTACACGCGCAATGAGGGAATGATCACGAAAGTCCTCTCGAAGATTGAGTGGACGGCCATCTTCTTCTTTGCCGGTCTCTTTGTCCTCGTCGGTGCGCTCGTCGAGACGGGCGTCATCAAGGTGCTCGCGGCGGAGGCTATCAAGCTCACGAACGGCAGTGTCAATGCGACGGCCATGCTGATTCTCTGGATGAGCGCCTTCGCTTCGGCCTTCATCGACAACATCCCGTTCGTCGCGACGCTGATCCCGCTGATTCAGGACATGGGTCAGATGGGCCTCTCGAATCTCGACCCGATGTGGTGGTCGCTGGCCCTCGGTGCCTGCCTCGGCGGCAACGGCACGTTGATTGGTGCGAGTGCGAACGTCGTCGTCGCTTCAATGGCGGCACAGCGCGGCAAACAGATCTCCTTCCTGGGCTTCATGAAGATTGCCTTCCCCATCATGATCATGACGATCGCAATCTCGAGTGTCTATGTCTGGCTCCGCTATCTGATCTGACATTTGCTGAGTTATGCACAAATCCCCACCATCCTGCTGTAGATGGTGGGGATTTCTTTATGGTCGTATGTCTGCACGATGCGGTAGCCAGGCAATCAGATCTTGCTCTTGCCGACCTTGTCGAACGTCTCGAGGATCGAGGCTTCTGGCATGCGGTCGAGCCAGCTGACGACCCAGATGGCGAGCGCAGAGAACAGGAAGCCCGGCACAATCTCGTAGAGGCCGAGGAAGGCATACTGCTTCCAGACGAGGACGGTAACGCCGCCGACGATGATGCCGGCGAGCACGCCGTACTTCGTCGTGTGGCGCCAGAAGAGGCTCATGAGCAGAGCGGGGCCGAAGGCAGCGCCGAAGCCTGCCCAGGCGTAGGAGACCATGTCGAGGATGAAGTTGTTCGGGTTCAGTCCGAGGAAGATCGCGAGGCTCGCGATGACGAGGACACTCGCGCGTGAGATCCAGACGAGTTCCTTCTGCTCGGCGTCCTTGCGCAGCAGCGTGCGGTAGAAGTCCTGCGCAAACGCAGAGGCCGCGACGAGGAGCTGTGAGGAGGCCGTGCTCATGATGGCCGCGAGGACAGCCGAGAGGATGAGGCCCGTGGCAATCGGCGGGAAGAGTTCGTTCGTCATAACGAGGAAGACCGTCTCAGAGGCCGTTCCCTCGAGCGGCGTCGTCAGGTAGACACGGCCGACCATGCCGACGGCGACGGCTGCGGCGAGGGAGAGGATGACCCAGGTCATCGCGATGTGCGTGGCCTGTTTGACTTCCTTCGACGTGCGGATGGCCATGAAGCGCACGAGGATGTGCGGCTGGCCGAAGTAGCCGATGCCCCAGGCGAGCAGCGAGATGAGCTCGATGGCGTTCATCATGGAGCCGTCCGGCTTCGTCAGCGGCTCGAGCATCGTGCTCTGCACCTGCGAGATGGCTGCGAGCGTTGATTCGAAGCCACCGCACTGCATTGCGCCGCAGATCGGCACGACCAGGATGGCAAAGAACATCATGACGCCCTGGATGAAGTCCGTGCGCGAGACGGCGAGGAAGCCGCCGACGAGCGTGTAGAAGACGACGGAGCCAGCGCCGATGAAGATGGCGTACTGGTAGGGAATGCCGAAGACCGTCTCGAAGAGGCGGCCGGCCGAGACGAAGCCCGACGAGGTGTAGATGACGAAGAAGATCAGGATGAAGATGGCCGGCACGATGCGCAGCAGGCCGCTCTTGTCGTGGTAGCGGTTCTGCAGGAACTCCGGCAGCGTCAGCGAGTTGTTGGCGAGCTCCGTATACTTGCGCAAGCGCGCGGCGACGAAGTGCCAGTTGGCCCAGGTGCCGATGGCGATGCCGACGGCAATCCAGCCAGCGTTGAGGCCGGCGAGGTAGGCGTAGCCCGGCACGCCCATGAGCATCCAGCCGCTCATATCGGAAGCTTCGGCGGAGAGCGAGGTGACCCAGGCGCCGAGCTTGCGGTTGCCGAGGAAGTAGTCGCTCATATTGCGTGTGCGGCGGTAGTAATACACGCCGATGGCCATCATGAACCCGATGTAGAGCACAAAGGTATTGATGATGGCAAGATCATGAGTCAAAATGAATCCCCCATTTCTTTCTCTAGCGAAATAAGTGTACAAGAATAGTTCAATTATATGGGAAAGAGGCTCTATAGCGCAATACCTATTTATATAGAAGGTATAGAAATCCGGCATTGTGTGCATTTTTTGTTGGGAATCGATAAAAAACACTTGCAATCGCATGGCATATCCCGTATAATACATAAGGTTTGGAACGCAGGGGATTCGCGCAAGACAGGACGAAGTCAGCTGCGCTCTTTTGCTGTGCAAAGAGTTCGATTTGTGTATGGGTGCATATAGGAGCATATTAGGAGGCTTTTCCATGAAAAAATACGATGTAGCGATCGTCGGCGGTGGTCCGGCCGGCGTCATGGCGGCTTACGAGCTGGTCGAGAAGAAACCGGGGCTGCGTGTCATCGTCTTCGAGAGTGGCAAGGACATCTACCATCGCGTCTGCCCAATCTCGGCGGGCAAGGTCAAGAGCTGTATCGGCTGCAAGCCCTGCAGCATCATGCGCGGTTTCGGCGGTGCCGGTGCGTTCTCGGATGGCAAGTACAACTTCACGACGAAGTTCGGCGGCTGGCTCAACGAGTATCTGCCGGATGAGGAGGTCATGGAACTCATCGACTATGTCGACAAGATCAACATGAAGCACGGAGCGCCGTCGCAGGTCTTCTCGACGAAGAACTCGGACATCGGCCGCTTAGCCCTGCAGCACGACCTGCACCTCCTGAGTGCCAGCGTGCGCCATCTCGGCACGGAGAACAACCTGCGCATGCTCGAGCAGACGTATGAGTATCTCAAGGAGAAGGTGGAGTTTCGCTTTGAGTGTCCTGTCGCCCACATCGAGTCGGACGGTCAGGGTGATAATCAGCTCGAGCTCGCGAGCGGCGAGAAGATCGAGGCGGACTTCCTCGTCATCGCGCCGGGCCGCGCGGGCGCAGAGTGGTTCTCGAATGAGTGCAACCGCCTCGGCATCGAGCAGGAAAACAACCGCGTCGATGTCGGTGTGCGCGTCGAGGTGCCGGATGAGGTCTGGAACGACATCACGAGCCAGGTCTACGAGGCGAAGCTGCTCTACCGCACGAAGCAGTACGGCGACTTCGTGCGCACGTTCTGCATGAATCCGCACGGTCACGTCGTCATGGAGAACACGGACGGCATCGTGACGGTCAATGGCCACTCTTACAGCGATCCGAAGCTCCAGAGTCACAACACGAACTTTGCGCTGCTCGTCTCCAATCACTTCACGGAGCCTTTTAAGGCGCCGCATCAGTATGGCAAGCGCATCGCCTCGTTCTCGAACATGCTCGGCGGCGGCATCATCGTGCAGCGCTACGGCGACCTCATCAAGGGGCGCCGCACGAATGCGCACCGCATGAGCAAGAGCTTCACGAAGCCGACTCTCGCGGCGACGCCGGGTGACCTTTCGCTCGTGCTGCCGAAGCGCCATCTCGACAACATCATCGAGATGATCCAGGCGCTCAACTACGTAGCGCCCGGCATGACGAACGACGATACGCTGCTCTACGGCGTCGAGGTCAAGTTCTACAGCGCCCGCGTCGTCCTGACAAACCAGCTCGAGACGAAGCTGCGCAACGTCTTCGCGACGGGCGACGGCGCCGGCGTCACGCGCGGCCTCTCGCAGGCCGGTGCCAGCGGTGTCTACGTGGCGCGCCAGATTCTCTCGCGCATGTGACAGAGCCGCGAGGTTGATGCGGATATATGCCAGGAAGTCACGCCTCAGGCGGCTTCCTGGCATAAAATTTTAGTTGGCAAGGCTCGACGGTTTGGTCTATAATAATATACAATGTATAGAAAGGGGCAGGCGGATGAGTGAGAAGAAACCGGTCATCGTGAAGGTCAGGGGCTCCTGGCAGGATGCGCAGGGGCAGCAGGACAGCATCCGCACCGTAGCGAAGGGCCATCATTACTTCCATCGCGGCAAGCACTACGTGATCTACGAGGATGAGAGCGTGCAGGAAGGGGCGAAGGTATCGACCGTCCTCAAGATTGGCGGCGGCATGATGACGCTCTTGCGCAAGGGAATCCTGGAGCAGGAACAGCGCTTCGAGAAGGGGCGTGAGCATACGAGCATCTACCGCACGCCGTACGGCAACATCGACCTCTCCGTCCGCACGGAAGCGCTGACGGTCGACTACGGCGAGGTGACGGGACGCATCGACGTCCGCTACGGGCTCTGGGTCAACGGAGCTTTCCAGAGCCAGAATCGCCTGCACATCGAGGTCGAGGAAGACCGCGGCGCGTGAGGCGGAGAATATCAGATTGTTTGCGTGCATGACGGCAGAGCCCCGTGCACTTGGGATAGGAGGAACACTTTTGGAAATCAAAGACATATTGACAGAGGCCATTGAACAGGCCGCCAAGGCTGCCATCCGCGACGGTGCGCTGCCAGAGGGCGAGCTCCCGCAGATCGTCCTCGAGGTGCCGCCAACGAAAGAGTTCGGCGACTTCGCGACGAACTTCGCTATGCAGTCGGCCCGCGTCTTCCACCGGAATCCACGCCAGATTGCTGAGGAACTCGCCAAGCGCATCGAGGGCGACTGGCTCGATCACACGCAGATCGCAGGCCCGGGCTTCCTGAACTTCTACCTCAAGGGCAATGTGCTCTACGATTCGTTCCAGAAGATCCTGGAGGCAGGCGAGTCCTTCGGCAACCTGCCGAAGCTCGACCATCCGAAAATCCAGGTCGAGTACGTCAGCGCCAATCCGACGGGCCTGCTGCACGTCGGCCACGGCCGCGGCGCGGCAGCCGGCTCGGCACTCGTCAACCTGCTGCGCGCAGCGGGCTATCCAGTCGAGAGCGAGTACTACATCAACGATGCCGGCAACCAGATGAACAACCTCGCGCGCTCGGTCAATGCGCGCTACCTCGAGCTGCTCGGCAAAGAGGTCACGTTCCCCGAGGACGGCTACCATGGCCAGGACATCATCGACACGGCGCAGCGCATCATCGACCGCGATGGTGAAAAGTACCTCGCACTCAGTGAAGAAGAGCGCCTTGCCATCTTCAAGGACCTCGCCTACCACGAGAAGCTGGCCATCCTCAAGGAGGACCTCGAGCGCTTCCACGTGACGTTCGACAACTGGTTCAGCGAGCGCACGCTCCATCCGGACGCCGTGCGCAAGGTCGTCGAGATCCTCAAGGAGAAGGGCGATATCTACGAGAAGGAGGGCGCGCTCTGGCTCAAGTCGACGGCTTACGGCGACGACAAGGACCGCGTCGTCATCCGCGACAACGGCGTGCCGACGTATCTCGCAGCCGACATCGCCTACCACCACAATAAGTACGAGCGCGGCTTCGACCGCCTCATCAACATCTGGGGTGCCGACCATCACGGCTACGTCTGCCGCGTCAAGGCTGCCATGCAGGCGCTCGGCCATGACCCGGAGAAGCTCACCGTGCTGCTCTTGCAGATGGTCAGCCTCTACCGCGGCGGCGAGCTCGTCAAGATGAGCAAGCGCACGGGCCAGAGCGTCACGCTCAACGAGCTCATGGAAGAGGTCGGCACGGATGCCGCGCGCTACTTCTTCCTCATGCGCTCACTCGACAGCCAGCTCGACTTTGACCTCGACCTCGCGAAGAAGAAGTCGAACGACAATCCGGTCTACTACATCCAGTACGCGCACGCCGCATCTGCAGCATCTTCCAGCCATGGCCGGACGGAGGAGCAGGAAGCTCGACGCTCGGCGAGGCGCGCACTCGACACCTCGACGGATGAGAGTGAAGTCGCCCTGATCAAGAAGATCGAGGAGTACCCGGAAGAGGTCGCAAAGGCTGCTGCCGACTATGCACCGCAGCGCATCGCGCGCTACAGCTACGACCTCGCAGCGCTGTTCCACAGCTTCTACAACAAGTGCCGCATCATGGGCGTCGACCACGACCTCGCGGAGGCACGCCTCGCGCTCGTCACAGTCACGGCACACGTCATCCGCCACAGCCTCGGCATCCTCGGCGTATCGGCACCGGAACATATGTGAGTTTGATTTGATTACGCAATTTGCGAAGGGAGATATAGAAATGGATTTTCTGAAAAGCTCGGAAGTTGATGTAGCGTACTACATCTTGTCGCAGGCTGGTGAGAAGATGTACTACAAGGACCTCGTCCTCGAGGTCATCGAGAAGACGCATAAGCCGGTCCAGTCGCTCTCGGCTGCCATCTCGGAAGTGTACACGCTCATCAACATGGACAGCCGCTTCCACTACGAGGGGGAAGGCCAGTGGGGACTGACGGAGTGGAACCCGCCTGAGGTCAAGCGCTCGCATGCAAGCCGCTCGACGTCTGGCTCGAGCAAGGCAGCGGCCAAGGCCAGCAGTAACCGCAAGAAGAAGCTCGAGAGCATCCAGGAATAATCAATGTCTTGACACTCCCGTGCGATTCGGGGTAGAATAGTCAACATGTGTTTCAAAGAATGAGCAGGAGGCAGTTCCATGGCAAAGTATATTTTCGTTACCGGTGGCGTTGTTTCTTCCCTGGGCAAGGGCATCACGGCCGCATCGCTCGGCCGTCTCCTCAAGAGCCGGGGAATCAAGGTCACGATCCAGAAATTCGACCCGTACATCAACATCGATCCGGGTACGATGAGCCCTTACCAGCATGGTGAGGTCTTTGTCACGGATGATGGCGCAGAGACCGACCTCGATCTCGGCCATTACGAGCGCTTCATCGACATCAACCTGACGAAGAACTCCAACATCACGACGGGCAAGGTCTACTGGTCGGTCCTCAACAAGGAGCGCAAGGGCGAGTACCTCGGCTCGACGGTGCAGGTCATCCCGCACATCACGAATGAGATCAAGCAGAAGGTCTACGATGTCGCCAAGGCAGACGGTGCTGACGTCGTCATCACGGAGATCGGCGGCACGGTCGGCGACATCGAGAGCCAGCCGTTCCTCGAGGCCATCCGCCAGGTCAAGAAGGAAGTCGGCCCGAACGACACGCTCTACATCCACGTCACGCTGCTGCCGTACATCTCTGCTGCCGGCGAGCTCAAGACGAAGCCGACGCAGCACAGCGTCAAGGAACTGCGCGCCATCGGCATCCAGCCGGACATCCTCGTCTGCCGCACGGAGAAGACCATCTCCAAGGAGATGAAGGACAAGATCGCCATGTTCTGCGATGTACAGCCGGAGGCCGTCATCGAGAACCGCACGGCTTCGACCATCTACGAAGTCCCGCTGATGATGCAGAAAGAGGGCCTCGACAAGATCGCGCTCAAGAAGCTCAATATGGATTACGGTCCAGCTGACATGAGCGACTGGGAGAAGATGGTCTACAAGATCAATCACCCGCAGAAGCGCGTCAAGATCGCGGTCGTCGGCAAGTACGTCGAGCTGCCGGACGCCTATATCTCCGTGACAGAGGCCCTGCACCATGGCGGCATCGCCAATGACGCACAGGTCAAGATCAACTGGGTCAACGCGGAGGAGATCGAGGAGAACCCGGACATGGACCTCGATGAGGTCTTCGTGGGTTGCAAGGGTATCCTCGTGCCGGGCGGCTTTGGCAACCGCGGCGTCGAGGGCAAGATCAAGGCCATCCAGTACGCGCGTGAGCACAAGATCCCGTTCCTCGGTCTCTGCCTCGGCATGCAGTGTGCGGTCATCGAGTTTGCCCGCCACGTCTGCGGCATGGCTGATGCGCATTCGACGGAGTTCGACCCGGAGACGACGCATCCGGTCATCTCGCTGATGGAGTCGCAGCAGGGCATCGAGAAGAAGGGCGGCACGATGCGCCTTGGTTCGTACCCGTGCACGCTTGCTAACGGCACGCATGCGAAAGAGGCGTACGGCACGAATCTCATCCACGAGCGCCATCGCCATCGCTTTGAGTTCAACAACGAGTTCCGCGGTGCGCTGCAGGAGAAGGGCCTGGTCATCGCCGGCACGCTGCCGGACGACAGCCTCGTCGAGATGATCGAGGTCAAGGACCATCCGTGGTTCGTCGCCACACAGGCTCATCCGGAGCTCAAGTCGCGCCCGAACAACCCGCATCCGCTGTTCCGCGACTTCCTCAAGGCAGCACTTGCACAGTAAAAATCGCATGATCATAGAGAAGACCCGCTTTGCCGGGTCTTTTTGACGTGAGATGCGCGTATATGAGGTAGGATTGAATGAATGCATTATTTGCCGCGATGCTGCAGGACGGAGCGCTGCAGCGCCTGCGGAATCACACACAGGGAGCACCTCGTGAATCCCTGATCTACGGGCTCGGAGGCTCGCAGAAGCATGCAGCTGTCGCCGCGTGCTACGCGGCTCTGCCGCAGATGATGGCTATTCTCTGCCATTCGGCAGAATCGCTGGCGGACTGGAAGGAAGATCTCTCGCTGCTCTTGCCGGAAGTCCCCATCGTCGAGCTTCCCGAGGTCGACACCTTTGATGTCAAGGCGGCGGCCAAGAGCCAGGAGCGCGCCGCCAGGCGCATGGAGGTGCTCGGCCGTCTCGTGCGCGGCGAACACATCATCGTGCTTGCGCGCACGGAAGCGGCCGTGCAGAAGGGCATGGGCCGCAATGAGTTCAAGCGGCTCTCGCTCACGCTGCGCATGGGAGAGGTGCTGCCGCGCGAGGAGCTCTTGGAGCGCCTCGTCGACCTCGGCTACGAGCATGCCGAGGAGGTCGAGCGCGTTGGCCAGTTCAGCGTGCGTGGCGGCATCGTCGATATCTTTGCCATCAATGCGGCCGTGCCGGTGCGCGTCGAGTACTTCGACGATGAGATCGATTCCCTGCGCGAGTTCGACCTCGACACGAAGCGCTCGACCAAGAACGTCGGTGCGGCGACCATCATGCCGCTGGCACAGACCGACGCCTCGGGCAAGCCGGAACTCTTTCTCTCGTACCTCGAGGGGAAGGGCACGGTCCTCTTTGACGAGCCGACGCGCATCCGCGACACGATCCGCACGATGGTCAAGGAGAACCCGGACATCAAGGGCAAGATTTTCAGTTGGGAGGAACTGCTGCAGGCGGCGCATGGCAACCGCATCGTCTACATGGCGCTGCTCTTGCAGCAGGTGCCGGGCGCCAATGCCGTCGAGAACATCGGCGTGACGGCGACGACGATGACGCCATTCCGCCGCCAGATGGACCTCCTGGAGAATGAGGCGAACCGCTGGCTCGCGCAGAAGCAGCGCGTGCTCGTGCTGCTTGGCGACAAGGAGAAGGCGAACAGCCTGCGCGAGTTCTTCGCGCACCGCCGCATCCCGTCACTGATTGAGAATGCGTCAGAGCCCCTGCGGGACGATGCCATCAACATCCGCAGGGGCTCCCTGCTCACAGGTTTTGAGATGGCCTCGGCACGCCTCGTCGTCGTGACGGAGAAGGATATCTTCGGCCGCCACAAGCGCCACACGGTGGCCCGCAAACACAGCGACTACGGCGAGAAGATCGCGCATTTCCGCGACATCAAGCCGGGCGACTACGTCGTGCACGAGAGCCATGGTATCGGCAAGTACCTCGGCGTCGAGACGCTCGATGTCGGCGGCATCCACAAGGACTACCTTCACATCCAGTACGCGGGCGACGATAAGCTCTTCGTGCCGACGGACCAGGTCGGCCTCTTGCAGAAGTACATCGGCTCAGAGGGCGATGTGCCGCGCCTGCACCGCATGGGTGGCACGGAGTGGGTCAAGGCCAAGGCACGCGCCAAGAAGTCGGTCGAGGACATCGCGCAGAAGCTCATCGAGATCTACGCGAAGCGCAAGGACGCCAAAGGCCATGCCTTCCCGCCAGACGACGCGAGCCAGCATGAGTTCGAGGATGCTTTCCCTTATGAGGAGACGGAAGACCAGTTGCGCGCCATCGCGGAGATCAAGGCGGACATGGAGAAGGAGAAGCCCATGGACCGCCTGCTCTGCGGCGACGTCGGCTTCGGCAAGACCGAGGTCGCCATCCGAGCGGCCTACAAGGCGGCGATGGACGGCAAGCAGGTGGCGGTACTCGTGCCGACGACAGTCCTCGCACAGCAGCATTACCAGACGTTCACGACGCGCTTCAACGGCTTCGCGCCGGTCATCGATGTCATTTGCCGCTTCCGCACGCCCAAGCAGCAGAAGGAGACCATCGAGAAGGTGCGCCTCGGCCAGGTGGACATCCTGATCGGCACGCACGCCATCCTCAACCAGAACAAGGTCAAGTGGAAGGACCTCGGCCTCCTGATCGTCGACGAGGAGCAGCGCTTCGGCGTCAAGCAGAAGGACAAGATCCGCAAGCTCGCGGCGGGCATCGACGTCCTGACGCTCTCGGCGACGCCAATCCCGCGCACGCTGCACATGTCGCTTGTCGGCGCGCGCGATATGAGTATCATCGAGACGCCGCCGGCCGAGCGCTTCCCCGTGCAGACGTATGTCGTCGAGAACAACGACACGATCATCGCGAACGCCATCCGGCGCGAGATGAAGCGCGGCGGCCAGGTCTACTTCATCTACAACCGCGTCGACACGATCGACCGCATGCGCGACCACATCGAGTCGCTCGTGCCGGAGGCGAGAATCCAGACGGCGCACGGGCAGATGCCTGAAGAGATGCTCGAGCACGTCATGATGGACTTCTACGAGGGCGATTACGACATCCTGCTCGCGACGAGTATCGTCGAGAACGGCCTCGACGTCGCCAATGCCAATACCATCATCGTCTACAACGCCGACCACTTCGGCTTGTCGCAGCTCTATCAGATGCGCGGGCGTGTCGGCCGCTCGCATCACATGGCCTTCGCGTACTTCGTCTACCAGGCGGACAAGATCCTGACGGAGACGGCGGAGAAGCGCCTGCAGGCCATGAAGGAATTCGCTGAGCTCGGCGCGGGGTTCAAGATCGCCATGCGCGACCTTGAGATCCGCGGCGCCGGCAATCTGCTCGGCGCCCAACAGCACGGCCACATTGCCAGCGTCGGCTTTGAGATGTACTGCAAGCTTCTCGAAGAGGCCGTGGAGCGCCTGCAAAGTGGCAAGGCGCCTGAGGAGGCGCCGCCGGAGCCCGTCATCGACTTGCAGACGGAGGCCTACATCGACGGGGACTTCATCGCGGACGCCATGCACAAGATCGAGATCTACCAGCGCATTGCGGCCATCCGCAGCAATGAGGAAATCCGGAGCCTGCTCGACGAGCTCATCGACCGCTTCGGCGACCCGACTGAGCCCGTCATGCATCTCTTGGAGGTGGCGCGCATCAAGAACTACGCGCGCAATCTCGGCATCCGCGCCATCAAGGAGCTGCCGCTCGCGCTCGACATCTACTTCCTGCCAAAGAAGCGTATGCCGGCCAAGGGAATGCTCGCGCTCGCCAATCTCTTCGGCAAGCGCATGCGAAGCCTGCCCGACAAGAACGGGCTGCGCTTCGCCCTGAGCGACCGCTACAAGAAGAAGATCACGAACTTCGTGACGCGCCTGCTCATGATCGCATCTGGCGATGAGGAAGCGCTGACGGCAAGGGCGAAGGAGCAGGCAGAGAAACTCCAGAACGCCAAGAGCAGTTCCACAAGGAAGGGGAAAGAAAGAGAATGAAACAGCCAAAGATCACCGTCGTCGGACTCGGCCCAGGCCGCTTCGGCCTCATCACCTTGGAGTCCTGGCAGGTCATGCAGCAGGCCGAGCATCTTGTCCTGCGCACGCGCATCCATCCGACCGTCGCTGCCATCGAGAAGCACGGCCTGACGTTTTCCTCGTACGATGGTTTCTACGAGGAAGCGCCCGACTTCGAGACGCTTTATCGCCATATCGCCGAAGACCTGCTGCACCGTGCAGAGGAGCAGGGCGACCTCGTCTATGCCGTGCCCGGCAGCCCGCTCGTTGCCGAGCGCACAGTCGTGCTCCTGCGCGAATTCGCAAAGGAGTCTGGCGTTACAGTCGACATCCTGCCCGGCATGAGCTTTGTCGAAGTCATGTACACGCGCCTCGGCATTGACCCGATTGCGGGCCTGACGATACTCGACGCAGAGGATGTTGGCACACTCAAGGAACGCCCCGCGCAGTCGCTGATCATCACGCAGGTCTACGACCCGATCATCGCCTCGGATACGAAGCTCATGCTCATGGACCTCTATCCCGATGAGTACGAGGTCACCTACATCCACAATCTCGCGCTGCCGGATGAATCCATCCGGCAGATCCCGCTCTATGAACTCGACCGCCAGAAGGATGTCGATCACCTGACGAGCCTTTTCGTACCAGTGCGGTGATGAGACCTCTCGTTTGCGGTTATTTTTCCGAAAACCCTTGATTTTTCAAGGTTTTTCTGCTAAATTTTGATAAGCAGGCAGGATATTCACGATTGGCCGCGAATATCTGCCAACATAAGCAAAACCATTACTTTAAGGAGGCTACGATCGTGAATAAGACTGAATTGGTAGCTAGCGTCGCTGAAAAAGCAGGTCTGACGAAGAAAGATGCAGAGAAGGCTGTGGGTGCTATTTTCGAGAGCATCCAGCAGGCATTGGTTGAGGGCGATAAAGTACAGATGATTGGCTTCGGTACGTTTGAAGTCAAGGAGCGCCCCGCTCGTACGGGCCGCAACCCGCGCACGAACGAGACGATCCAGATCCCGGCTTCGAAGAATCCGGCATTCAAGGCTGGCAAGGCCCTGAAAGATGCTGTCAACGCATAATCTGGCTTGTGTATGAGAGGCTGGGTTCCTTCGGGAGCCCGGCTTCTTGTTGTATTGGAGGGATATGCTTGGATCTCGGTTTATCATCAAAGGCCGTGCTGATCTCGGGAGGGACTTCTGGCATCGGGCTCGAAGCGGCGCGAGAATTCCTGCAGGAAGGTGCCCGCGTCTGCCTGATGGGGCGCTCGGCAGAGCGCGGCCAAGCGGCGGTCCGTCTCTTGCAGCGTGAAGCACGCAGTGCAGATCATGTGGATGTCTGCTTTGTGGCGGGCGATGTGCGAAGCAAAGCTGACTGCAGCCGCGTGGTCCGGGAGATGGCAGAACGCTTCGGCGGGCTTGACGTGCTGGTCAATTCGGCCGGCATCTACCGCGAGGGTGCGCTCGAGGACCTCCGGGAAGAGGAGCTCGACGACCTGCTCGCCTGCAATGTCAAGGGTGTCTTCCATCTGACGCAGGCGGCCCTTCCTGCCCTCAAGGCCTCGCGCGGCTCAATCGTCAACGTGGCCTCTGATGCAGGGGTCCACGGCAACTACTTCTGTGCGGCATACTGTGCGAGCAAGGGTGCCGTCGTGCTCTTCACGCGCGCCCTGGCTCTCGAGACGGCTGCCTTTGGCGTGCGCGTCAATGCCATCGCGCCGGGCGATATCCTGACGCCCCTGACAGAGGCCCAGCTCGGCACGGGAGAGAAGCGCGAGGAGAGCCTTCGGGAGATGGCTTCTGTCTATCCGCTCGGCCGCATCGGTACGGCCGCAGAGGCGGCAGCGCTCATCGTTTTCCTCGCCTCTGCGCGCGCTTCATTCGTGACGGGAGCTGTCTATGGTATCGATGGGGGTCTGACTGCCTGATGAATAAGATATTGATCCTCACGGCATCGATCGGCTCGGGGCACATCAAGGCGGCAGAAGCCGTCGAGACAGAACTTCGTCGACTGCTGCCGGATGCGGAAATCACGACAGTCGACTTCATGGCGCGCCGCATCTCGCGCATCCACTGCTTCATGAAGGACTTCTACCTGATGATGCTGGCCTTCGTCCCGAACCTCTACGACGTCTTCTACAAGCTCTCGGGCGGTTCGTCGGGCGGCACACTCGTCCAGAACGCCTTTGCCTGGGTCATGATGCCCGTCATGAAGAAACTCGTGCGCCGCTATGAACCGGACCTCGTGCTCTGCACGCATCCGTTCCCCGAAGGGGCAGCGTCGCTCTTGCTCCGCCGTCATGAGGAACACTACCGGCTCGCGACGGTCATGACAGATTACTCCCTGCACCAGATCTGGCTCTATCCGGCCGTCGACCGCTACTACATGGCGACCGAGGAGATGCGCATGGGCATGATCGGCCACGGCTTTGCCATCAGTACGCTCTGCGTGTCCGGCATCCCCGTGGCGGGCACGCTGCAGGAGATGACGGACAAGGCTTCTGTGCGCCACGCCATGGCCATACCCGAGGGGCAGCCGGCTGTCCTCTTGATGGGCGGTGGCCTTGGACTCGGCGGCATCGAGTCAAATCTTCGCGACCTTGAGAAGATTGAGAAGCGCCTGACCATCCTCGTCGTGGCCGGGCGCAACCAGCGCCTGATGGAGCGCGTGCAGGACATGGCCTATGCCTCGCATCATCAGGTTCTGGTCTGGGGCTATACGGACCAGGTGCACTTCCTCATGCGGGCGGCAGACCTCCTGATCACGAAGCCGGGGGCGCTCACGATGAGCGAGGCCTTCGTGCTCGGCCTGCCGATGCTCCTGCACGACCCGATACCAGGGCCCGAGACGGAGAATGCCATCTATGCGACGCAGCACGGCGCCGCCGTCTGGCTCCATCCGCGCGAGGACCTCGCGCGGTCGGTCGAGACGCTCCTCTGTGGCGACGCGCTCAGCGAGATGAGCCGCGCCGCTCGCGGCTGTGCGCGCCCTGCTGCTGCCGCGACCATTGCCGAAGACCTGAAAACATTGCTGTCACGTAGGAGTTGATTTCATGAAGCGTAGGATAAAGCAGAGGAAGGGGATACTCAACTGGTTCACGATCCTCTTGGTCATCATCATCGGTTATTTCGCCGTGATCCTCGTCAAACAGCAGATCTACCTGAACCAGGTCAGCGCCGACCAGGCTGCCGCAGAGGAGCGCCTCGCGACGGCCAAGGCAGAGCACGAGCGCCTCGTCAAGGAGAAGGATGATCTCAACCGCCTCGACTACATCGAGAAGATCGCGCGCGAAGAGCTCGGCATGACGCGCCGCGGAGAGCTGCCGTACAGCTCCGGCAAGTCTGTAGGCTCGCGCTGATGCGGATGGAAATCGCGTTCTTTCGCGACACTTTCCTTGACACTGCTGAGCGCGCAAGGTTATAATAAAGCGTGTATTTTCCATCACGACTTAAGGAGGAAGAATTAATTTGTCCATTGAAGTTGGCAATGTAGTTGAGGGTGTTGTCACGGGCATCACGAATTTCGGTGCTTTCGTAGAATTGCCGGAAGGCAAGACCGGTCTCATCCATATCTCTGAGGTAGCGGATGTCTATGTCAAGGATGTCCACGATTTCCTCTCCGAAAAAGACAAGGTGAAGGTTAAGGTATTGAGCATCGATGATCGCGGCAAGATTGCCCTTTCCATCAAGCAGCTTCAGGAGAAAAAGCCGGAAGCTCAGGCTCAGACGGGAAATTCTTCCTTCCGACCGCAGCGCCAGAGCCGCGGACCGCGGGATTTCCGCCGCGGCGGCCGCTACAACAATACCACAGCATCGTTTGAGGACAAGCTCTCGAAGTTCCTCAAAGACAGCGATGAGCGTCTGACGGACCTGCGCCGCAAGACGGATTCGAAGCGCGGAGGCCGCGGCTCCCGCCGCTCAGATTGATTATCTGCAATCGGAATGATACAAGCACTCTTGACAGGGTGCTTTTGTTCTTTATGTTGAAGACGGTGTAGAGTATGGGACGTATGTTGGAAGAGGCCGTGCGCTACGCAAGGGCGCAGGATCTGCTGCACCCCGGCATGCACGTGCTCGTGGCCTGCTCTGGCGGGCCGGACTCTCTGGCCCTGCTGGATATGCTGCTGCAGCTGCGCAGGCGCTTTGACCTCGTTCTGACGGTGGCGCATTACGAGCATGGCATCCGAGGAGCGTCATCCGCAGAGGATGCCCGCTTCGTCGCTGCATTCTGCCGCGAGCGCGAAGTGCCGTGCTTTATCGGGCACGGCGATGTGCCTGCTTTTGCGAAGGCGCAGGGCAAGTCTGTAGAACTTGCGGCGCGCGAGCTGCGCTACGTATTTCTCTGGCAGACGCTGGAGCGCTGCGGGGCCGATGTGCTCGCGACGGCGCACCATGCCGATGACCAGGCGGAGACTGTGCTCATGCGCATCCTGCGCGGCACGGGCCTTGATGGCCTCGCGGCCATGAAGCCGCGCGAGGGGAAAAAGATTCGCCCGCTGCTGTTTGCGCGGCGCGAGGACATCCTCGACTACTGCCGGGAGCGCGGCCTTACGCCACGCCATGATGCGACGAACGACATCCCCGACTGCACGCGCAACCTGCTGCGCCTCAAGGTCCTGCCGTATTTGCGGCAGTCGTGCAATCCAGAAGTCGCGCGTGCGCTCTGCCAGCTCGCAGAGCTCGCGCGCGTCGATTGCGATTACCTTGAGCAGCAGCTCGAGGAGAGTTGGCCGTATCTGACGCGCGAGGAAGATGGCCGACGCAGCATCGTGTTGACCGCCTTTCAGCGCCGCCATCCCGCGCTGCAGCGCCGGGCGCTGCGCCGCCTGTTCGCGAGTCTTGCGGGGGCGGGCAGGGACCTCGGCTTTTCCCATGTGGAAGAGCTGCGCCTGCTGGCCCTCTCAGGGCAGGCGACGGGCAAGACCGCAAAGCTTCCGGACGGCATCGAGGCGCACTTCACTTACGACAGGCTCGTCCTGCGGCCGACGCTTCCCAAAAGAGAGCAGCAGGAGCCGGCGTCAGCCGTCCCGGTCATTGTCCCGGGGCGCACAGACTATGGTGAAGCCGCTATCGAGGCAGAGCTCCTCGAGGCGCTGCCCGCGGATGATGGCTCCTGCGGGTTCTACTTGGACGCAGTCGTCCTCAAGGGAGCGCCGCTCGTGCTCCGTCACAGGCAGCCGGGCGACTTCATCGAACTTCCTGTTGGGCGCAAGAAGCTCAAGGAAGTCCTGATTGACGACAAGGTCCCGCGCGAACGGCGGCAAGGCTTGTTGCTACTGGCCGCAGGCCATGAGATCTTGTGGATTGTCGGCAGGAGGCGCACGCGCCATTATCCGGTCACAGAACAAACGAAGAGAATCCTGTATTTCCAGATAAAAGAAAAGAGGAACAAAAAATGATTAGAGACATGAATGAGGATATCGAGAAGATCGTCTTCTCGGAGGAAGAGCTCAAGAAGCGCATTGCAGAGCTCGGCAAAGAGATCACGGAAGACTACAAGGATGCAGAGGAGACAATCTACTGCGTCGGCATCCTCAAGGGTGCTGTCGTCTTCTACACGGACCTCGTGCGCAGCATCAACCTGCCGGTCCACTTCGACTTCATGATCGCCTCGAGCTACGGTAATGGCACGGAGACGAGCGGCACGGTCAAGATCCTCAAGGACCTCGACTACGACGTAGCAGGAAAACACCTGATCATCATCGAAGATATCATCGACTCGGGCACGACAATGAACTACCTCATGAAATACTTCCGTGAGCGCAAGCCGAAGAGTGTCAAGCTCTGTGCGCTGCTCTCGAAGCCGTCGCGCCGCACGGTCGACGTGAACATCGACTACTGCGGCTACACGGTCCCCGACGAATTCCTCGTGGGCTATGGCCTCGATTATGCGGAGAAGTACCGCAATCTGCCGTACATCGGTGTGCTCAAGCCTGAGATCTATGAATAAGGGCCAGCTGCTCCTGGAGCAAAAGCTCTGAGACAAAGGAGGACAATGGATTGAATAAGTTTCTACGCAATGTAGGGTTCTATCTGCTCATCATCCTGGTGGCAATCTCCATCATCGATTACTTCTCGACGAAGAACACGAACCGTCAGGAAGTGGAGTACACGCAGTTCCTGCAGCAGGTAGACAAGGGCGAGGTAGCGAAGGTCGTGCTGATCCAGAACACGATCCACGGCACGCTCTCGGATGGTACGGAATTCACGACCATCACGCCGGACGCCCCGAACAACGACCCGGATCTCTACCAGAAGCTCTCGTCGAAGGGCATCGACATCGCGGCGGAGAACCCGCCGGAGCCGCCTTGGTGGTCGCAGATGTTCTCGTCTGTCATCCCCATCCTGCTCCTCATCGGTGTCTGGTTCTTCATCATGCAGCAGACGCAGGGCGGCGGCGGACGCGTCATGTCGTTCGGCAAGAGCCGCGCGCGCATGAGCGGAGCCGACAAGATCAAGGTCACGTTCCGCGATGTCGCCGGTGCGGATGAGGCGAAGCAGGAGCTCGAGGAAGTCGTCGAGTTCCTCAAGCACCCGAAAAAATTCAACGAGCTCGGTGCCCGCATCCCGAAGGGCGTCCTGCTCTTCGGCCCCCCGGGCACTGGTAAGACGCTGCTCGCGCGCGCCGTTGCCGGTGAGGCCGGTGTGCCGTTCTTCTCGATTTCGGGCTCGGACTTCGTCGAGATGTTTGTCGGTGTCGGCGCCTCGCGTGTCCGCGACCTCTTTGAGCAGGCGAAGAAGAACGCGCCGTGCATCGTCTTCATCGACGAGATCGATGCCGTCGGACGCCAGCGCGGTGCCGGCGTCGGCGGCGGCCATGATGAGCGCGAGCAGACGCTCAACCAGCTGCTCGTCGAGATGGACGGCTTTGCGGCCAACGAGGGCATCATCATCATCGCGGCGACGAACCGCCCCGATATCCTCGACCCGGCGCTCCTGCGCCCGGGCCGCTTCGACCGCCAGATTGTCGTCGACAAGCCGGATGTGCGCGGCCGCCTGGCCATCCTCAAGGTCCACACGAAGGGCAAGCCGATGGCCGACGACGTCGACCTCGACATCATCGCACGCCGCACGCCGGGCTTCACGGGTGCGGACCTCTCGAACCTCGTCAACGAGGCTGCTCTGCTCGCGGCGCGCCGCAACAAGCACAAGGTCTGCATGACGGAGATGGAAGAGGCCATCGAGCGCGTCATCGCAGGACCGGAGCGCAAGTCGCACGTCATGAGCGACGAAGAGAAGCGCCTGACGGCCTATCATGAAGGCGGCCACACGCTCGTCGGCATGATGCTCAAGCATGCCGATCCCGTGCACAAGGTCACGATCATCCCGCGCGGCCGCGCCGGCGGCTACACGCTGATGCTGCCGAAAGAGGACCGCAACTACGCGACGCGCTCCGAGCTCCTCGACCGCCTCAAGGTCGCGATGGGCGGCCGCGTCGCCGAGGAAGTCGTGCTCAAGGAGATTTCTACGGGTGCTTCGCAGGACATCCAGCAGGCATCGCGCATCGTGCGTAGCATGATCATGCAGTATGGCATGAGCGATGTGCTCGGTCCTGTCGCTTACGGCGAGAGCCAGAACCATCAGGTCTTCCTCGGACGCGATTTCAATCATCAGCGCAACTACTCGGAAGAAGTGGCCAGCGAGATCGATAAGGAAGTCCGCAAGTACATGGAAGAGGCCTACGAGGCCTGCCGCAAGATCATCACGGAGAACCGCGACAAGCTCGAGCTCATCGCACAGGCGCTCATGGAACGTGAGACGCTGACGGCGAAGGAACTCGAAGAGCTCCTGACGACGGGCCACATCACGGATCCCGACGACCCGGACGAGGACGACAAGCCGAATTCGGGCACGCCGGCCGTGACGCCGCTGCCTGTCGAGCAGGAAGAGAAGCCGGCAGAAGAGGCCAAGGAGACGGAGAAGGAAACGGAAGAGGAACACGAGAAGGAAGCCGAACCGAAATTCAACGTCACGCATTACGATAAGTGAGCCAGTAAGGCATGAGGGCAGGGATTCTCAGACGAGAATCCCTGCTTTTTTTATGCCCCGCTACGGTGTATAATGGAATGGTGTTACAATGAGGAGGTGGCGTTTTTGCGCTCAAAAATCTTAGCTCTGCTCAGAGAAGCAGGTGATTCGTATCTTTCTGGTGAGGAGATGGCGAAGCGCTTGGGCGTCTCGCGCACGGCGGTCTGGAAACACATCCAGGAGCTGCGTCGCGATGGCTACGACATCGTCAGTCACTCGCGCAGCGGGTATTCCCTGCAGAGTGCGCCGGACACGCTGCGCCCGGAGGAAATCAAGAATGGCCTCCATACGAAGCGCATCGGCACGGAAATCCGCTTCTACCCGACCATCGATTCGACGAATCTCGAGGCAAAGCGGCTGGCGCAGCAGGGCGCTTCCGATGGCCTTGTCGTCGTCGCCGAGGAGCAGGGCAAGGGGCGCGGACGCCTCGAACGCTCCTTCTTCTCGCCGGCCGGCAAGGGCATCTGGTTCTCCGTCATCCTGCGCCCGGACTTCCTGCCGCAGGATGCGCCGAAGTGCACCTTGCTGTCCGCCGTCGCTGTCGCAAAGGCGGCAGAGGACTTCGGCATGAAGGTTGGCATCAAGTGGCCGAACGATGTGCTCGCGGGCGGCAAGAAGCTCGTGGGCATCCTGACCGAGATGAGCGCCGAGATGGAGCGCATCCACTATGTCATCATCGGCACGGGCATCAATGTCAATATCAAAGCGCAGGACTTCCCGGAAGAGCTGCGCGATAAAGCGGCCTCGTTCCTGCAGGTCAAGGGCGAGACAATCCCGCGCGCTGCCTTTTTCCGCGCGGTGCTGGAGCACATGGATGCGCTCTACGACGCCATCCTGCGCGAGGGCTTTTCGGAGATCTTCTCGGAGTGGCGCCGCTACAGCATCACGCTCGGGAAGATGGTCCGCGTCATCGATGCGCGTGGCGGCGGACAGGAGGCGTTCGTCGGCAAGGCCGTCGACATCGATGATGACGGCGCACTGCTCGTCGATACGGCAGAGGGGCGCCGCCGCGTCCTCGCGGGCGACGTTTCCATCCGCCCGCAGCAGGACTGAGACAGAGCATCTACAACAGGAGGATTATTTTTGTTACTAGTTCTAGATATTGGCAACACGAACATTGCCATGGGCGCCTATGAGGGCAAGGAGCTCTGCAAGCACTGGCGCATCTCGACGGACCGCCAGAAGACGGGCGATGAGTACGGCATGCTCATCAACAGCCTGTTCCACTACCAGGGCATCGAGATGGCGGACATCCATGCCATCATCATCTCGTCCGTCGTGCCGCCGCTCGTCGTGCCGTTCATCAAGATGTGCGAGCGCTACTTCCACCTGCGCCCGCTGATCGTTGGGCCCGGCATCAAGACGGGCATCCGCCTCAACTACGAGAACCCGCGTTCTATCGGGGCGGACCGCATCGTCAATGTCGTCGGCGCCTACGAGCAGTACGGCGGCCCTCTGATCGTCATCGACATCGGCACGGCGACGACGTTCGATGTCGTCGCGAAGAACGGCGACTTTCTCGGCGGGGTCATCGCGCCGGGCATCGGCACGAGTTCGGAGGCACTGTTTCAGCGCGCAGCGCAGCTGCCGCGCATTGAGCTCGTGCCGCCGAAGAACATCATCTGCCGCAATACGATCCAGGGCATGCAGGCGGGCATCATCTTCGGCTACGTCGGCCAGATCGATGAGATCGCGCGACGCATCAAGCGGGAACTGCGCGAAAGCGGCGTGGAGGAGGAAGTCAAGGTAATCGCGACGGGTGGCCTCGCGCGCATGATCGCGAAGGAGTCCGCCACGATCGACACGATCGACCACTTCCTGACGCTCACGGGCCTGCGCGTCCTCTACGAGCGCAACCAGAAAGGACGTCCGCATGAAGATCGGTGAGTTTTCGTTCAAGACGCCGGTGTTTCTCGCGCCGATGGCCGGCGTGACGGACACGGCCTACCGCATCATCGCGCACGACATGGGCTGCCCGCTCTGCTTTGCCGAGATGGTGTCGTCACAGGGTATCCATTTCCGCAACGAGCGCACGCTTGCCATGCTGCAGTCGGAGCAAGAGGAACGGCCGCTGGCCATGCAGATCTTCGCCAACACGCCAGAGATGGCGGCAGAGGCGGCCGCCTTTGTCGAAGCGCTCGGCACGGCGGACATCCTCGACTTCAACATGGGCTGCCCCGCGCCGAAGATCGTCAAGAACGGGGAGGGCTCAGCTCTGATGCGCAATCCAGAGCGCGCGTTCGCCATCCTCTCGGCCATCCGCAAGGCGGTCAAGATGCCCGTGACGGTCAAGATGCGCAAGGGCTGGGACGAGGCGTCGGTCAATGTCGTCGAGATGGCGAAGCTGGCGGAGGAAGCCGGCGTGGATGCCATCGCCGTGCACGGCCGCACGCGCGAGCAGTTCTACACGGGGCATGCGGACTGGGAGATCATCGGCGAAGTGAAGCGCGCCGTCAAGATCCCGGTCATCGCCAACGGTGACGTGCGCACGTTCGACGACCTCGACAAGATTCGCGCGGTCACGGGCTGCGATGGCGTCATGATCGGCCGTGCCGCACAGGGCAATCCTTGGATCTTCCGCCAGTTCACCCATTATCTCGAGACGGGCGAACGGCTGCCGGGGCCGACGATGAAGGAGCGCGCTGCGGTCATCCTGCGCCACCTAGACTTGCTGCTCAAGTACAAGGGCGACTACGTCGGCCCGCGCGAGATGCGCAAGCACGCGACCTGGTACACGCGCGGCATCGTGCACGGCGCCATCCTGCGCGACCGCTTCAACAAGGCCGTGACGCGCGAGGATTTCGTCGAGATCTTAGAGGAATACTTCAGCTAAATGCTGAATACGATAAGGAATACTTTGAAAGGAAGGATTGAATATGGCAAAAGAAGAGAAAGCGTCTGTCTGGTCCTCGTACACTGAGGCAGATAAAGAGGCGCTCGAGAAACTGGCCGCTGGCTACCGCGATTTCCTCTCCACGTGCAAGACGGAGCGCGAGAGCGTCAGGGAGGCCGTGCGCCAGGCAGAGGGCGCCGGTTACCGCGACCTGCAGGATGTCCTGCGTTCCGGCGAGACGCTCAAGGCCGGCGACAAGGTCTATGCCGTCAACATGAAGAAGAGCATCGTGCTGTTCCAGATCGGCGAGGAGCCTCTGGAACAGGGCCTGGCTATCCTCGGCGCGCACATCGACACGTGCCGACTCGATGTCAAGCAGAACCCGCTCTACGAGGACGGCGGCCTCGCCTACCTCGACACGCATTACTACGGCGGTATCAAGAAGTACCAGTGGGTCACGCTGCCGCTCGCACTGCACGGCGTCGTCGTCAAGAAGGACGGCACGGTCGTCGAAATCTGCATCGGCGAGGCAGAAGGCGACCCCGTCTTCTGCGTGACGGACCTTCTGATCCACCTCTCTCAGGAGCAGATGAAGAAGAACGCCGCCAAGGTCATCGAGGGCGAAGACCTCGACATTCTCGTCGGCAATTACCCGCTCAAAGACGGCGAGAAGGAATCGGTCAAGGCTGGCGTCCTGAAGCTCATCGAGGAGCAGTACGGCATCGAGGAGGAGGACTTCCTCTCGGCTGAGCTCGTCCTCGTGCCGGCCGGCCGCGCGCGCGACCTCGGCTTCGACCGCAGCATGATCCTCGCCTACGGCCAGGACGACCGCGTCTGCGCCTACACGAGCCTCGTGGCCATGCTCGAGAGCGATGGAGCGCGCAAGCGCACCTCGTGCTGCCTGCTCGTCGACAAGGAAGAGATCGGCAGCGTCGGCGCCACGGGCATGCAGTCGCACTTCTTTGAGAACATCCTTGCAGAGCTCATGAACGCCTGTGGCCAGTACAGCGAGCTCGGCCTGCGCCGCTGCCTCGCCAACTCTAAGATGCTCTCGTCCGACGTCTCGAGTGCCTACGATGCGCTCTACGCCAGCGCCTACGACAAGAAGAACGTCGCCTACCTCGGCCGCGGCATGGTTTTCAACAAGTTCACGGGTGCTCGCGGCAAGTCGGGCTCCAACGACGCCAATGCCGAATACCTCGGCGAGATCCGCCGCATGCTCGAGAAGCACGATGTCCACTTCCAGCTGGCTGAGCTCGGCCGCGTCGACCTCGGCGGCGGCGGCACGATCGCCTACATCATGAGCCTCTACGGCATGCAGGTCATCGACAGCGGCGTCGGCGTTCTCTCGATGCACGCCCCGTGGGAAGCGACGAGCAAGGTCGACATCTACGAGACGAAGAAGGGATACATGGCTTTTCTTGCAGAGGCCTGAGCTTCTTTATCACAAGATCACAAGCATATGGGCAATAAAAAACACGGATCAATCTGGTCCGTGTTTTTTTATTGCTATTTTGTCAGTCGTCAGTCTTCGATAGCCGTCTCGAGCGCAATCTTGATCATGTCGTTGAAGGACGTCTGGCGCTCGTCTGTCGTGCAAGCCTCACCCGTCAGCAGGTGATCGCTGACCGTGAAGAGTGCGAGTGCCTGGACGTGCGCCTCGGCTGCGAGCGTGTAGAGAGCAGCTGCCTCCATCTCGACGGCGAGGATGCCGTATTTGCGGAGCTTGTCGTTGTCGATCTCGTCGTCATAGAAGCGGTCGACCGAGATGATGTTGCCGACCGTCGCCTTGAGGTTGAGCTTCTTCGTGTTGGCGACTGCTTTCGAGAGCAGGTCGTAGTCGGCAATCGGGCAGTAGTTGATGGAGCCGCCGAAGATGTTGCGGATGATGGAAGAGTCCGTGCTGGCCGCCTGGGCAATCAGCACATCGCGCAGATGGACATCCGGGTGCATGGCGCCGCAGGTGCCGACGCGGAAGAGCTTCTTGCAGCCAAATTCATGGATGAGCTCATGCACGTAAATCGAGATGGACGGGATGCCCATGCCCGTGCCCTGGACCGATACGGGAACGCCCTTGTAGGTGCCCGTGAAGCCGAGGATATTGCGGACGGCGGTGTACTGCTTCGGATTGTCGAGGAAGTTCTCGGCGATGAACTTGGCGCGCAGCGGGTCGCCCGGCAGCAGGATGCGCTCAGCGATCTCGCCCTTTTCGGCAGCAATATGTGGTGTGCTCATGGATAGTTCCTTCTTTCTGTCTGGAATGTGGATGGACGGCGTAATGTCTTTTCTGAAGATTTGAAATCATATACACTCATTATACTGAAAATGTGCCCGAAAGAAAAGGCCAAATGTCCCGCCATCGCGGTAAAAGATGTCGTTTTCCCGGCAGATTAGGAGCTGATTTGACAGATTCGTGCTAAAGTGCTATAATTCGCTTTGTTGATATAAGTTGTCAGGACAATCGCGGCAGCCTTCGAGGCTGATGAGGAAAGTCCGGGCTCCACAGGGCAGTGTGCTGGATAACGTCCAGCGAGGGTGACCTCAGGGAAAGTGCCATAGAGATTTAGACCGCCTGAGCAATCAGGTAAGGGTGGAAAGGTGCGGTAAGAGCGCACCAGCAGTCAGGTGACTGGCTGGCTTCGGTAAACCCCACATGGAGCAAGACCAAATAGGGAAGGGATGATGCGGCCCGCGGAACCTTCCGGGTTGAGTCGCTTGAGCCGGCAGGCAACTGCCGTGCCTAGATAAATGATTGTCACCGCGTGAGCGGAACAGAACTCGGCTTATTGACGACTTATAACACGATGCAAGCAATGAGGCTGCCCCTTCTGGCAGCCTGTTTTCATGTCTGGGACTAATCTGAAAAGAACCTGAAAGAAATGAGAGCGAACGAGCCGGGAAATGGTTCAAAACAGAAGGCGCACTTTTATCACGTGTTTTATTTTCACGAAGTACGACGACTCCTGTCGTATGATTATAAATTAGAAATGGGTCTAAAAGAATAAGCTGAGTCCAGCCCAGGAGCGGGGGAACCAAGTTTTTTGGGGTGAACGTCTGGCTCACGGTGTCAGGCCAAGCGGCCTTCATGGTGAAATAGGCGAGGGTGGTCTTCTCTACCCTAACCCGGCAGCTAACCTCGTAAGCGAAGAGAGAGAGGAGTGGCTTTTTGAGTAAAGCAATGCGTATCATTTTCGCAGTATCCATGATCCTTATGTGCTGGTTTTCGGTGGCGGGGGCTTCCGCTTTCCGCGTCGGAGATCAGGGCAGCGATGTAGCAGAAATCCAGGGCCAGCTGGCCAATCTGGGCTACGACGTCACGGCAGACGGTGCCTACGGGCCCGCAACGGTTGAGGCTGTCAAGAGCTTCCAGATGACGCAGGGCATCAACGCAGATGGACTTGTCGGTCCGTCCACGTACGCCGCTCTGCTCGGCAAATCCATGCCGGCAGTCAGCTCCACGACGAACTCCATCGCACGCCGCGTCGTATCGGATTCCATGAACTACCTTGGTGTCCCGTACGTCTTCGGCGGTACGACGCCGAACGGCTTCGACTGCTCCGGTTACGTCCGCTATGTGTTCGCCAATGCCGGTGTCTATCTGCCGCGCACGGCTGATGCACAGTATGAGGTCGGCTACTCGGTTTCCACGAGCGAGCTCATGCCGGGCGACCTCGTGTTCTTCTCGACGTATGAACCGGGTGCATCGCACGTCGGCATCTACCTTGGCGATGGTGATTTCATCAATGCATCGTCGAGCCAGGGTGTATCGGTGGCATCCCTGTACAGTTCCTATTGGGGTTCCTGCTATATCGGTGCCCGTCGCGTCATGTAATCTTTTCGGAGAGGGGCAAGCGTCTCTCTCCCTTTTTTTACTTTTTTTACCGGAAGGGGTGGAATCATGGGGGATCTCTTCCTGCTGTTCCTGATCATCCTGATGTTTGCCTTTGCCTATTGGGATGAATTGTTCACGGAGTGATAATGGGCCGTCTGCTTGTCAGATGGCCTTTCTTGTCAAAACTGCGTGTGTATTTTTCTGAAACTTTACGCTGAGAGGTTGCATATTATCTCGTTTTTGGGTAAGATGATATAACGTATAGACCAGGAAGAAGGCGATGCAATGGATGCAAGGCAGGATTTCTATCTGGCGGCACTCGCGCAGTGCCCGGGACTCGGCAGCCGCAGGCTCGGCCTGCTCTTAGCGACGGGCCGCGACGCCATATCACTCTGGCAGATGCCGGCGCTCGAGATGAGCCAGCTGGTCCGGATGCCGCAGGGACTCGTCGAGGCCCTGCAGTCGTTCCGCAGGGCACATCCCGATTTGCCGGAAGCGCTGGCCGAGAGCTGCCAGCAGCGCGGTGTGCATCTCTGCACGATCCGCGATGATGCCTATCCGTATTTATTGAAGGAAATCTTCTCTGCGCCGCCCGTACTCTACTTCCGCGGGACGCTCGCGCCGGAAGCGCGCCGCGTCGCAATCGTGGGGTCGAGGCGCCTGAGCCCCTACGGGGAGGCGCTGGCCCTGGAGTTCGGCGAGCAGCTGGCGGCAGCCGGCCTGACCGTCGTCAGCGGTGCGGCGCGCGGCATCGATACGAGGTCGCATCGCGGCGCCCTGAAGACGGGGCGCACGGTCGCAGTGCTCGGCTGCGGCATCGATGTGGCGTACCCTGCAGAGAACCGCCGTCTACTCATGGAGATCGCAGAAAACGGCGCTGTCATCTCGGAATACGGCCCCGGGGTCCAGCCGCTGCCCGCGTTCTTCCCTGCGCGCAACCGCATCATCAGCGGGCTGTCTGAGGGCACGCTCGTCGTCGAGGCGGCCGCGCGCAGCGGTTCGCTGATCACGGCAGAGCTCGCCCTCGGCGAGGGCCGCGAGGTCTATGCACTGCCGGGCAGTGTCTTCTCTAAGATGAGTGAGGGCTGCCATCACCTGATCCAGCAGGGAGCAAGGCTCGTGACGAAGCCCTGCGACATCCTCGAGGACATGGGACTCGTCCGGAAGGTCGTGACGAAAAAGCAGAAGAGCATGACGCCCGATGAGCGCAGGATCTATCAGGTCCTGTCGTTTGACCATCCGCTCAGTGCGGATGAGATCCTCATGAGCCTCCCGGATGGGGAGATGCCGAGTCTGTCCTTCACGCTCCTGCAGATGGAGCTCAAGGGACTGATCATAGAAAATGAACTGCACGCCTACAGGCGTGCTGAGAGGGAGTGACGGTTTGGCTGCAACAAAAGCAAGTACGGCAACAAAAGCAAAGACAAGAACCAAGACGAAGACAAAGAGAACGCTCGTCGTTGTCGAGTCTCCGGCCAAGGCCAAGACCATCGAGAAATATCTGGGAAGAAAGTACATGGTGCGCGCCTCTATGGGACATCTGCGCGATCTGCCGAAGAGCCAGTTCGGCATCGACATCGAGAATGATTTCGCACCGAAATACATCAATATACGCGGCAAGGGTGAGCTCATCAAGGCGCTCAAGAAGGACGCAAAGAATGCCGACAAGATCTATCTCGCAAGCGATCCCGATCGCGAGGGAGAGGCCATTGCCTGGCATCTGGCGTTCATCCTGGGGCTCGACCCGTCGTCGGACTGCCGCATCGTCTTCAACGAGATCACGAAGCCGGCCATCCAGGAGGCCGTCAAGCACCCACGAGCGATCAACCTCGACCAGGTGGACGCGCAACAGGCGCGCCGCATGCTCGACCGCATCGTCGGCTACAAGCTGTCGCCGCTCCTCTGGCGCAAGGTGCGCAAGGGCCTCTCGGCCGGCCGCGTCCAGTCGGTGACGGTGCGCCTGATCTGCGACCGCGAGAAGGAGATCCAGGCCTTCCAGTCGGACGAGTACTGGACCGTCGGACTCAAGCTGCGCAAGGCAAAGTCGGCGATGTTCCAGGCCGACCTCGTGCAGATCGATGGCAAGCGGCTCGCTGTCACGGATGAAGACGGCAAGAAGATCGCGCTGCACAATGAGAGCGAGGCGATGGCCGTCACAGAGAACATCGCGAAGCAGCAGCTCATCGTCGAGTCGGTGCGCAGCAGCGAGCGCAAGCGCCGCCCTGCGGCTCCTTTTACGACGAGCTCCCTGCAGCAGGATGCCGCGCGCAAGCTCGGCTTTACCTCGCGCAAGACGATGATGCTCGCCCAGCAGCTCTATGAGGGCATCGAGCTCGGCCGCCACGGCGCGACAGGTCTCATCACCTACATGCGAACCGACTCTACGCGCATCTCGGAGCTCGCGCAGGATGAGGCGAAGTCCTTCCTGCTCGAAGCATTCGGCGAGGCGTATGTGCCAGAGAAGCCCAATGTCTACGTGACGGGCAAGAAGGCACAGGACGCGCATGAGGCCATCCGCCCGACGAGCCTCGTCCACACGCCGGAGAGCCTCGAGAAGTACCTCAACAAGGACCAGCTCAAGCTCTACACGCTGATCTGGCAGCGCTTCGCCGCGAGCCAGATGACGCCGGCCATCTACGACACGATGGCGATTGCCATCAAGGCAGGCAGCCGCTATGGCCTGCGCGCCAACGGCTCCCGCCTCAAGTTCGCCGGCTTCACGAAGGTCTACGCCGGTGCGGATACGACGAAGAAGGAGAAGGACGTCCTGCTGCCAGAGCTCGCCGAGGGCGACGAACTGGACATTGCCAAGACGCTGCCGCAGCAGCACTTCACGGAGCCGCCGCCGCGCTACAACGACGCTTCACTTGTCAAGACGCTCGAGGAGAAGGAAATCGGCCGTCCGAGCACGTACGCGCCGATCATCGAGACGATTCAGGCGCGCGGCTACGTCCAGCGCATCGACAAGCACTTCCAGCCGACCGAGCTCGGCTTTGTCGTCGTCGACATGCTCAAGGAGTACTTCAAGGACATCGTCGATGTCAAGTTCACGGCCAACCTCGAGAATGAACTCGATGAGATCGCCGAGGGCAAGGTCCACAAGAACCAGCTGCTGCGGGAATTCTACGGCCCGTTCGAGCAGACGCTCGAGAAGGCAGACGAGGCCATCGGTCACGTCGAACTGCCCGTCGAGGTCTCCAACGTCCGCTGTGAGCACTGCGGCCGCCTGATGGTCATCAAGCAGGGCCGCTACGGTAAGTTCCTGGCCTGCCCAGGCTTCCCGGAGTGCCGCAACACGAAGCCGCTGCTGAAGGACACGGGTGTCAAGTGCCCGAAGTGCGGCGGCAAGATCGTCGAGCGCCGCACGCGCCGTGGCCGCACGTTCTACGGCTGCGAGAACTACCCGAACTGCGACTACACGACCTGGGATACGCCGCAGCAGGAGAAGTGCGAGAAGTGCGGCTCATTCCTGCTCAAGCACCACTTCAAGAACGGCCGCGGCATGCTTTACTGCAGCAACGATGCCTGTGAGACGCGCATCAATCACCCAATCAACAAGGAGCTCGAGAAGATGCGCGAGCGTGCCGAGGCCAAGAAGAAGCGCGAGGCGGAGAAGGCAGCGGCCGAAGCCGCCGAGTCTGCCGCAAAAGAGAATGAGGAAAGTCAGGAGAATCCATGAAGAAAGTCATCATAGTCGGCGCTGGCCTGGCTGGCAGTGAAGCCGCCTGGCAGGCCGCCAAGCAGGGCGCAGAGGTCACGCTCTACGAGATGCGCCCCGCAAAATCGACGCCGGCCCATAAGACGGCTGGCTTTGCTGAGCTCGTCTGCAGCAACTCGCTGCGCGGTGCCGGTCTCGAGAACGCCGTCGGCGTGCTCAAGGAAGAGATGCGCCGCCTCGGCTCCATCATCATGGAGGCGGCGGACGCGACGCGCGTCCCCGCTGGCGGCGCACTGGCCGTCGACCGCCATGGCTTCAGCGATTACGTGACCGCGAAAGTCACGGAACATCCGAATATCACGGTCGTCCATGAAGAAGTCCCGAAAATCCCGATGGAGGAGGACGCCGTCACGATCGTGGCGAGCGGCCCGCTGACGGCCGGCAGCCTCGCTGAGGATATCGCCGCGCGCACAGGGAACGACTCGCTCTACTTCTACGATGCGGCGGCGCCGATCGTCAGTCTCGAGTCAGTCGACATGACGAAGGCGTACCGTGCTTCGCGCTACGGCAAGGGCGAGGCCGCCTACATCAACTGCCCGATGACGAAGGAGGAGTACGAGGCGTTCTGGAACGCGCTCGTGACGGCCGAGAAAGCGCCGACGAAGGACTTTGAGAAGGAGAAGTTCTTCGAGGGTTGCATGCCGGTCGAGGTCATGGCGAGCCGCGGCATCGACACACTGCTCTACGGCCCGCTGAAGCCAGTCGGGCTCGAGCATCCCGTGACGGGCGTGCGCCCCTACGCCGTCGTGCAGCTGCGCCAGGACAATGCGAGCGCGACGCTCTACAACATCGTCGGCTTCCAGACGCATCTCAAGTGGCCGGAGCAGCGCCGCGTCTTCGGCATGATACCGGGCCTCGAGCACGCGGAGTTCCTGCGCTACGGCGTCATGCACCGCAACACCTTCTTGAACTCGCCGCGCCACATGCGCCCGACGCTGCAGCTGCGCGGCGAGGACCGGCTGCTCTTTGCCGGACAGATGACGGGCGTCGAGGGCTACATCGAGTCGGCCTCGTCGGGCCTCGTCGCCGGCGTCAACGCGGCGCGCATCGCGCGTGGCGAAGAGCCGCTCGTCTTCCCCGAGGAGAGCTGCCACGGTGCGCTCTGCCACTACATCACGACGAGCGAGGCTAAGCACTTCCAGCCGATGAACGTCAACTTCGGCATCCTGCCGCCCGTCGAGACGCGCGACGCCAACGGGCGCCGCATCCGCGACAAGAAACAGAAGAAACAGTTGCTGGCCGAGAAGGCGCTGGCAGCGATAGAGGCCTTCAAGCCGCAGATCTTTGGCTGCTGAAGGCTGGAAGCGAGGGAAAACTATGAGTACAGAATTACAGTTCCATGCGACGACCATCTGCGCCGTGCGCAAGAGCGGCAAGACGGCCATCGCCGGTGATGGCCAGGTGACGTTTGGCCAGAACACAATCATGAAGTCGACGGCGCGCAAGGTGCGCCGCATCTACCACGGCAGGGTGCTGGCAGGCTTTGCCGGCTCCGTCGCCGATGCGTTCACGCTGTTCGAGAAATTCGAGGCAAAGCTCGAGACCTACAACGGCAATCTGCAGCGCGCGGCCGTCGAACTCGCCAAGGAGTGGCGCACGGACAAGATGATGGGCAAGCTCGAGGCACTGCTGCTCGTCGCCGACAAGGACACACTCCTGATGCTCTCCGGCAATGGCGAGGTCATCGAGCCGGACGGCGATGTTGCCGCCATTGGCTCGGGCGGCTTCTTCGCCCTCTCGGCGGCGCGTGCTCTCGTCAAGCACACGGACATGGAAGCGAAGGAGATTGCCAAAGAGGCCCTGTCGATCGCTGCCGATATCTGCGTCTACACGAATCACAATATCAGAGTGGAGGAACTTGACTGATGGAGAATCGTATCGAAAGTATCGGCGTCAACGAACAGACGCCGCGCGAGATCGTAGAAGAACTCGACCGCTACATCGTCGGCCAGGATGAGGCGAAGCGCTCGGTGGCCATCGCTCTGCGCAACCGCTGGCGCAGCCGCCAGCTGACCGGGGCCATGAAGGAAGAAGTCATCCCGAAAAACATCATGATGATCGGCTCGACGGGCGTCGGCAAGACGGAGATCGCACGCCGTCTCGCGAAGCTCGTGCGCGCGCCATTCATCAAGGTCGAGGCGACGAAGTTCACGGAAGTCGGCTACGTTGGCCGCGATGTCGAGTCCATCATCCGCGACCTGACGGAAGCCGCCGTGCGCATGATCCGTCAGGAGCGCCTCGAAGGGGTGCAGGAAAAGGCGAAGGAGCAGGCCGAGGAGCGCATCCTCGACGTCTTCGTGCCGGAGCCGAAGAAGTCGCAGAACCCGCTCGGCCGCCTCTTCGGCGGCGACGATGAGGAGAAGGACAAGCCGGCCGAGGAGCCGAAGAAGTATCAGGCTGGCCGCGAATGGGTCCGCAAGCGCCTCGAGAAGGGTGAGCTCGAGGACGAGCTCATCGAGATCGATGTCGAGGAGACGCGCCGCCCGATGGTCGGCATGTTCTCGGGCTCGAGCCTCGAGGGCATGGGCGATAACCTGCAGGACATGATCGGCAACATCATGCCGAAGCGCCACAAGAAGCGCAAGGTCACGGTCGCACAGGCCCGCAAGATCTTCACGCAGGAAGAAGCTGGCAAGCTCATCGACATGGAAGCCGTCGCCGAAGAGGCCGTCAAGGTCACGGAGTACAGCGGCATCGTCTTCCTCGATGAGATCGACAAAGTCGCCGTCAAGGGGAACAGTTCGGGCGCCGACGTCTCGCGTGAAGGTGTGCAGCGCGACATCCTGCCAATCGTCGAGGGCTCGCAGGTCTCGACGAAGTACGGCCCGGTCCGCACGGACCACATTCTCTTCATCGCAGCCGGCGCCTTCCACATGGCGAAGCCGTCCGACCTGATTCCAGAGCTTCAGGGTCGCTTCCCAATCCGCGTCGAGCTCAAGTCGCTGCGCAAGGAGGATTTCGAGCGCATCCTGACCGAGCCGCAGAACGCCCTGATCAAGCAGTACGAGGCCCTGCTCGCGACGGAAGGGCTCACGCTTTCCTTCAAGCCCGATGCCATCAGCCGCATCGCAGAGCTCGCCTGTGAGGTCAATGAGCAGGCCGAGGACATCGGTGCCCGCCGCCTGCACACCCTGCTCGAGAAAGTCCTCGAGGACATCAGCTTCCGCGCGCCGGAGCTTACGGACAAGGACGTCGTCATCGATGCGGCTTACGTCAATGAACGCCTGGCCGACATCGTGGTCAACCGCGACCTTTCGCAGTTCATCCTCTGATGCATGTAAGATACAAGCAGAGTACGGGCCGTGCCTGTATTCTGCTTCTCTTTTGCGCAGCATTTGAGTGAATTCGCGAAAAAAATAAAAAAATCCGCAAATCATCTTTGACTATTTAGAAAAGTGTGATAAAATAAAAGTGGTTCAAAGATGAAACTTTCGGAATTCATTCGTTACGAGAGCAAAGGAGCGTATATTATGGCATCTTTATTGGAAAAAACTCGCAAGATCAATCGTCTGCTTCAGCGTTCTGAAAATGTAGAATACGATGGTATTTCTCGTGTGCTCAGCAATGTCCTGAATGCAAATGTCTATATCACCAACAAGAAGGGCAAGATCTACGGCTATGCCTTTGTTGACGACTTTGAATGCGATCTCATGATCGACAAGGTCATCGATCAGGGCGAGTTCCCGAAACACTATGTCAGCTGGCTCATGCGCATGGATGAGACTTGTGCCAACCTGCGTTCGAAGACGGGCATGTGCGCCTATGAAGAGAATACGAAGTGCCTCTTCAACGGCAAGAACACGACGATTGTGCCGATTTACGGCGTGGGCGAGCGCATCGGCACGCTGATCGTCGCGAAGTACGATGAGGAGTTCGATGACGACGACCTGCTGCTCTGCGAATACGGTGCGACGGTCGTCGGCATGGAGATGCTGCGCGACCACGCCGAGAAGATCGAGATCGAGGCGCGCAAGAAGGCGACGGTCCAGATTGCCATCAACACGCTTTCTTTCTCGGAGCGCAAGGCGGCGTTCGCCATTCTCTCGGCACTCGACAGTACGGAAGGCCTGCTCGTCGCCTCGAAGATCGCGGATCAGGTCAAGATCACGCGCTCGGTCATCGTCAATGCACTGCGCAAGTTCGAGTCGGCCGGTGTCATCTCGTCGAAATCGCTCGGCATGAAGGGCACCTACATCAAGGTCCTCAACGAGTACCTGCTCGATGAGGTGCAGAAGCTCCGCAACGAGTGATCGATACGGACACAAAAAAACGAGGAATCCAGTCTGGATTCCTCGTTTTCTTTTTGGCCTATTGGCTCAGGCATTCGAGAGCTGCTTGAACTCCTCGAGCTTCTTGAGGGCGCGCCCGAGGCAATCATCTCGCGGGCAATCTCGATGCCCTCGGCGATGTCCTTGGCCTTGCCGCCCACGTAGATGGCAGCGCCGGCATTTAAGAGGACGATGTCGGTCTTCGGTCCCTGTTCGCCCTTGAGGATGGCGAGCGTGACGGCGGCGTTCTCTGCTGGGTCGCCGCCGCGGATATCATCCTTCGTGCAGCGCGTGAAGCCGAAGTCCTCTGGCTTCACCGTGTAGCGGCGGAACCAGCCGTCCTTGAACTCGCAGATACTTGTCGGGGCACTCAGCGAGAGCTCGTCGAGGCAGTCCCGGCCGTAGATGACCATGCCGTTCTTGACACCGAGTGTCAAGAGGACGTTGGCGAGCGGTTCGAGCAGGTATTCGTCGTAGACGCCGAGAATCATGCGCGTCGGATGGGCTGGATTCGTCAGCGGTCCGAGGATGTTGAAGACCGTGCGGATGCCGAGTTCCTTGCGGATGGCGCCGACGTACTTCATCGAAGCGTGGTACTTCTGGGCGAACATGAAGCAGATGCCGATTTTCTCGAGCTCTTCGACGACCTTAGCAGGCGGCTGGTCGAGGTTGACGCCGAGTGCCTCGAGGCAGTCGGCGGCGCCGCACTTCGAGGAGGCGGCGCGGTTGCCGTGCTTGGCGACCTTGACGCCGGCCGCGGCGATGATCATGGCTGCTGTCGTTGAGATGTTGATGCTGTGCGCGTGGTCGCCGCCCGTGCCGACGATGTCGAGCACGTCCATCGCATGCTCGACCTTGAGCGCGTGGTCGCGCATGGCCATGGCCGAGCCCGAAATCTCATCGATGGTCTCGGCCTTCGTGCTCTTCGTCGAGAGCGCGGCGAGGTAGGCGGCATTCTGCACCTGTGTCGTCTCGCCGTTCATGATCTCGTTCATGACGGTGTAGGCCTCATCATAGGTGAGGTCCTGTTTACTGACGATTTTCTCAATGGCTTCCTTGATCATAGAGAACCCTCCTGTAGACAATATTCCGTATGATTGCAATAAAATAGAGTTTCGACACGATTAACGTTATCATCCAGATGTAAACTTGTCAACTTGTCTTTCGTCATCATGGGCGAATCGCCGCAGGACGAGAAGCAAATTTTTTTCTAGACACGTTGACAAGGTGAGGAGAAGTCATTATAATAGTAAAGTACGTAAAAACGGGATGTAGCGCAGTTTGGTAGCGCGCCTGCTTTGGGAGCAGGATGTCGCAGGTTCGAATCCTGTCATCCCGACCATCCATATGCGTCTGTAGCTCAGTTGGATAGAGCAACGGCCTTCTAAGCCGTGGGTCGCGGGTTCGAATCTTGCCAGACGCACCATTTGCGAGTTGAGCTCCGGTGAAACCGGAGCTTTTTTATTGTTTTATTCCACCTCAGCGCGAATTTTGTCTTGCTATCGGGATGACAGCTGTGTTATACTGAACATATGTGAATTGCATAGGGGAATTTTAGGCGGAGTCTGTTCAAATACGGGCTCCGTTTATTTTTTTTGCAGGCACATGAGGAACACAGGAACAGAAGAAAAGGGAAGAATGTCATTTATCGAAGGAGGAATACGTTTTTATGGAAATGCTAGCTGCCATTATCTTTGTGCTCATGTACGTGCTGATTGTCTCAGAGAAGGTACACCGCACGATCGTCGCCATGATGGGCGCCATCCTCATGATCATCGTGGGCATCATGCCGGTGGACACGGCCCTGCACCACATTGACTTCAATACGCTCGGCCTGCTCATCGGTATGATGATCCTCGTGAGCATCACGGCCAAGACGGGACTTTTCGACTACGTCGCCATCAAGACGGCGAAGGCTGCGAAAGCGCAGCCACGCCGCCTGCTCATCTACCTCGGCTTCATCACGGCCCTGTTCTCGGCCTTCCTCGACAATGTGACGACAGTCCTCCTGATGGTCCCCGTTACGTTCGCCATCACCAATAAGCTGCACATCCCGGTCGTGCCGTTCCTGCTCACGCAGATCCTTGCCTCGAATGTCGGCGGCACGGCGACGTTGATCGGCGACCCGCCGAACATCATGATCGGCAGCGCGGTCAAGGAACTGACCTTCGTCGCCTTCATCGAGAACCTCACGCCGGTCGTCATCCTCTGTATGGCGGCAGTGCTCTTCGTCATGGACGTCCTCTACCGCAAGCAGATGGTCACGAAGCCGGAGCTGCAGGCGGAGATCATGCAGATGGACGAGAAGAAGTCCTTGAAGGACCGCAAGCTGCTCGCGCGCTCGCTCTTCGTGCTCGGACTGACGATCCTCGGCTTCTTCACGCATTCGTTCACGCATATTGAGTCGTCTGTCGTCGCTCTGTTCGGTGCTTTCCTGCTTCTGCTGCTCGCGGGCGGCAGTCAGCACGATGTGGACTTCTCGATGCGCAAGGTCGAGTGGGCGACCATCTTCTTCTTCATCGGCCTCTTCGTCGCCGTCGGCGGCCTCAGTGAGACGGGCGTCATCCGCGACCTCGCGACGGGGGCCGTGGCGCTCACGGAGGGCGATGTGACGAAGACGTCGCTGCTTGTGCTCTGGCTCTCGGCGCTCGTCTCCTCGGTCCTCGACAACATCCCGTTCGTCGCGACGATGATCCCGCTGATCCAGAACATGGGTGCGATGGGCGTCGACAACCTCGAGCCGGTCTGGTGGAGCCTCTCGCTCGGTGCCTGCCTCGGCGGCAACGGCACGCTCGTCGGCGCATCGGCGAACCTCATCGTCGCCGGCATGGCGGCGGACCGCGGCGTCAAGATCTCGTTCATGAACTACTTCAAGATCAGCTTCCCAATCATGATCATGACGATTGCTATCTCGACCGTCTACGTCTACCTGCGCTATCTGCTCTGATACAGCGCATTGCTCTCTGTACTAGACCGGCCTTTCGTGGGCCGGTTTTTTGTATGGCAGCGCTGCCTCCTGGCAGGATTTCGCGCATGGGGAAAGAATAGGTAAGGTAGTAGACATTTTTATGATTTGGAGGGGTTCTCTTGTCTAAGTTTGGTGGACGTGGATATGGCATGTGTATCCTGTTCGTGATCATCGGTGCGATACTCGGCGGCATACTCGGTGAGGTCTTGAAGAATGTGCCGTCGCTGGCGGGCGTCATGCCATTTCTCGTGACGACGTCTCCGGTCTTCGATATGGCACCCGTGACGATCAACCTCTATGTGGTCAAGCTGACGGTCGGCCTTGCTTTCGTGCCCAATCTCATGAGCATGCTCGGCATCATCCTGGCCATCGTTCTCTATCGCCGCTACTGAGGGATTGTACAAGAAGATGAGAAAGGAAGGATATCATGTTTATTCTGGCATCTGCGTCGCCGCGCCGCAGGGAACTCCTGCAGCAGATCGACGCCAGCTTTGAGGTGAAGGTCGCTTCGGTGGAGGAAGTGACTGGCGGCAATCTGGCACCTGCTGAGATCGTAGTGGAAAACGCCGTCCGCAAGGCAAAGGCTGTGGCGAAGGAAAATCCCGGGCATCCCGTGCTCGGTGCCGACACCATCGTCTTCCTCGACGGCAGGGTGTATGGCAAGCCGCATGATGCGCAAGAGGCAAAGGCGATGCTCAAGGCATTGGCGGGCAGGGAACACGAGGTCGCGACGGGCATTGCCTGGGTCCGCGGAGACGAGGTCTTCACGGATGTCGAGACGACGCGCGTCTTCTTTGCCCCGATGACGGACGAAGCGATTGCCGCCTACGTCGAGACGGGAGAGCCGCTCGACAAGGCGGGGGCGTATGCCATCCAGGGACGGGCGGCGAGGTTCATCGAGTCGATTGCAGGCTCGTTCTCCAACGTCGTCGGCCTGCCTCTCTACGCGGTCTGCCGGCTTGCCGGAAAGGCAGGCGTGAATCTTTATGACAATCATGGTTCGAGATCTACCAATGGATGAGCGGCCGCGTGAGAAGCTCATCGCGTACGGGGCAGATGCCCTGAGCAATGCGGAGCTCCTCGCTGTGCTGCTGCATACGGGGACGCGCGAGCAGTCGGTCCTGCACCTCGCAGAATCGGTGCTCGGCAAATTCAAGGAGCGGGGCATCGCCTCCATCGTGCACACGTCGGTGGCGGACCTCGCGGGCATTCACGGCATCGGCCCGTCGAAGGCGGCGAGTATCCTCGCGGCCGTCGAGCTCGGCCGCCGCCTCGCGAAGAAAGCGGCCGAGAAGGTCCAGATCGTCCACGGGCCGGAGGATGCGGCGCACTACGTCATGCCGCATCTGCGCTACGAGCAGAAAGAGCACTTCGCCGTGCTGCTGCTCAACACGAAGAACCACATCCTGGGGCTCAGGGATGTCTCCATCGGCAGCCTGTCGGCCTCCGTCGTGCATCCGCGCGAGGTCTTCGCGATGGCCATCCGCTATGCGGCGGCCTCGATGATCCTTGTGCACAATCACCCGAGCGGGGACCCGAATCCGAGTCGCGAGGACCTCGCCATCACAGATCGGCTCGTCAAGGCGGGGCGCATCTTGGACATTCCCGTCCTCGATCACATCATCCTCGGAGACAATCGCTTCCTGAGTTTGAAGGAAAAAGGCATGATTTCCTGAATAATTCTTGACGTTCCCCTATTTTACCATTACAATCCATTATGAGATGTGTTACAATGGTATGTATTGTTTCGATAAGGAAATTCTGAAGGGAGTTTATCAGTAAAATGTGGAGTCTTTTTGGTGGTTTATCTCACGATATGGGTATTGACCTTGGCACGGCCAATACGCTCGTCCATGTGAAAGGCAGGGGGATTGTCCTGCGTGAGCCTTCTGTTGTCGCCATAAAGAGTGATACGGGAGACGTCCTGGCCGTCGGCGATGAGGCAAAGCAGATGATCGGCCGCACGCCGGGCAACATCGTCGCCATCCGCCCGATGAAGGACGGTGTCATTGCTGACTTTGATGTGACGCAGGCCATGCTCAAGTATTTCATCCGCAAGGCGATGAACACGAAGTCGTTCGTGCGTCCGCGCGTCGTCGTGGGCGTTCCTTCTGGTGTGACGGAAGTCGAGAAGCGTGCCGTCATCGATGCCGCTCAGCAGGCAGGTGCGCGTGAGGCATACCTCATCGAGGAGCCGATGGCTGCTGCCATCGGTGCCGGTCTGCCGGTCGAAGAGGCGACGGGCAACATGGTTGTCGATATCGGCGGCGGCACGACGGAGATTGCCGTCATCTCGCTCGGCGGCATCGTCACGAGCCGCTCCATCCGCATCGGCGGTGACGAGATGGACTCGGCTATCGTCCAGTACATCAAGCGCATGTACAACCTCATGATCGGCGAGCGCACGGCTGAGGAGATCAAGATCAACATCGGCACGGCCATCGTGACGCCGGAGACGGATACGTCGATGGACATCCGCGGCCGTGACCTCGTCAGCGGCCTGCCGAAGACGATCACGATCCAGGCGAAGGAAATCCGCGAGGCGCTCGGCGAGCCAATCTACAAGATCGTCGACGCTGTCAAGGCGACGCTCGAGAAGACGCCGCCAGAGCTTGCAGCCGATGTCATGGACCATGGCATCATGATGACGGGCGGCGGCGCACTGCTCAAGAACCTCGACCAGTTGCTCGCACACGAGACGGGCATGCCGGTGCTCGTAGCCGAAGATCCTCTGTCCTGTGTCGGTGAAGGCACGGGCAAATCGCTTGAGAACATCGAACTCCTCAAGCGTGTTGTCATGACCTCGAAGAAGCTGAGACAGTGATGAGTGGAAAATACAGAAGGAATAATAAGAAGGGAACGGGCAAGAAGATCCTGATCCTGATCTTCGTGCTCATCAGCCTCTTCTGCATCATCTTTTTCTCGGCGCGGGGCCGCTTCAAGGCACCTGTGGCGGAGCAGGCCGTCTCCATCGTGCTCACGCCGTTCCAGCGCGCGATCTCGTGGGTCGGCAGCCAGCTCAACTACGTGACGAGCAACATCTGGGAGATCGCCACGATGCACGAGCAGAACAAGATGCTGCGCAATGAAGTCGAGCAGCTCCGCATCCAGAACCTCCACGCGAGCGAGTACGATGCGGAGAACCAGCGCCTGCGCGCGCTGCTCGGCTACAAGCAGACGGCGACGCAGTTTGACCTCGTCGCTGCAAGGGTCATCGGTCGCGAGTCGGCCACCTGGTCGAGCGTCATCGAGATCAACCGCGGCACGCGCGACGGTGTTGATGTCGACATGGCCGTCGTGACGGACAAGGGACTCGTCGGCCACGTCATCGAGGCCGGCCCGACGTCAGCAAAGGTCCAGCTCCTGCTCGACCCGCGCTCGTCGGTCGGCACGCTTGTCCAGCGCGCGGATTCCCGCGTCGCTGGCATCGTCGAGGGCGATATGGACAACCCGACCATGCCGCGCATGGTCAACATCCCGAAGACGGCGGATGTTGAGGAAGGCGACGTCGTCGTGACCTCTGGCTTCGGCGGGGTGTACCCGAAGGGGCTCAATGTCGGCACCGTTGCGGAGATGCGCAACGATGAGGGCGGCCTGCTGAAGATCGCTGTGCTCGAGCCGGCTGTCGACTTCCAGAAGCTCGAGGACGTCATGGTCATCACAGCTTCCCGCGAGGCGCCGCCGGAGCCACTCAAGACGCCGGTGCAGACGCCGGGCACGGAGACAGACCCAGCGGCCCAGGCTGCTGAGCAGGCCGCCGCTGCAAATGGCGATGAAGATTCGTCCGATTCTTCCAGCTCGGACGGCTCGAGCAGTTCGGATAGCAGCGCGGACAGCGGAGAGGGGAGCGCACAATGAAGAATGCAGGCGTGACGGCACTTGCCGTCATCATCCTCTACGCGCTCCAGACCTCCCTGCTGCCGCTCATCGCCTATCATGGCGTGACGGCAGACCTCATGCTGCTCTTCGTCACCTCGACGGCTTTCCTCAAGGGAGCGCGCGTCGGTGCGCTCTCCGGCTTCGCTCTCGGACTCCTGCAGGATCTCGCGAGCGGGACCTTCCTGGGCATGAACGCGTTCACGCGTCTCCTGCTCGGCTTCTGTGTCGGCAAGTTCTCCGACCAGGTCTTCAAAGAGCAGTTTTTCCTGCCGGTCTGTGCCTCTTTGGTGGTGACGACGGTGAACTATTTTATTTTGGCGTTACTTATGCTATTATTAGGGTATCGCTTTAATCTGATGGGCCACGTGCAGTACACGCTCCTGCCGATGCTCATCTATCAGCTGGCATTCGCTTATCCTGTACACCGTCTGGCTTACGAGCTCGACAAGCGGTACGGGAAAAAAGCATGACAGCAGCCTCTCTGGGGCAGCAGACGTTTTGGCAATGATTAAGGCACCTTGCGGGGTGCCTTTCGTTATGGGAGAGATTCGATTTTGGATAATGATGAAATCAACAGCAGATTACGGACTTTGATGATCATATCGGTCCTGGTCATTGCCGTTCTCATCGGGCGGGCTGCCTACCTGCAGATCTATCAGGGGGAGTACTACGCCGGCCTCGCGGACGGCAACCGCATCCGCATCGTGCCGTCGATGGCACCGCGCGGCACGTTCTACGACCGCAATGGCGAGCTGCTCGTCACGAATCGCCCGGGCTTCTCGGTCTCACTCCTGCCACTGACCGCGCCAATCTCGGATGACGTCATCGACCGCCTGTCGGATCTCTTGAAGGTGCCGACGGATGAGATCAAGACGAAGATTGCCGGCCACAGCGGCTTCAACCCCATCCGCATCAAGACGGATGTCACGCCGGACATCGTCTCCATCATCGAGGAGCAGAAGAGCCAGTACCCCGGCGTCGTCATCGAGGTGACGCCAATCCGCGACTATATCCTCAAGCAGGAGGGCGCACATACCTTCGGCTACGTCAGTGAGATCAACGATGCAGAGCTCGAGAAGATGAAGGACGAGGGCTACAAGTCTGGCGACATCATCGGCAAGTTCGGCCTTGAGAAAGTCTACGACAAGGAACTGCGCGGTGAGAACGGCGGCCAGCAGGTCGAGGTCGACGTGTCAGGCAAACCCGTGCAGATCCTCGGCCGCAAGGAGCCGGTCCCGGGCGATGATCTCGAACTCACGATTGATATCAACCTGCAGCAGGCGGCCGAGAAGGCTGTCGACGAGCAGCTCACGCAGATCGGTGCGCACGCAGCGGCGGCCGTCGTCATGAACCCGCAGACCGGCGAGATCCTCGCGATGGTCAGCCGCCCGGCCTTCGACCCGAACCTCTTCGCGCATGGCATCTCGTCGAAGGACTGGAACCAGCTCAACAATAACCCGTACCACCCGATGGACAACAAGACCATCACGGGTGAGTACCCGCCGGGCTCCACCTTCAAGATTGTCACGGGCACGGCTGCCCTGACCGAGGGCGTCGTCACGCCGGACGAGCAGATCTTCGACTCCGGCCACCACTGGATCATCCCGAAGGGCAACGCCGACGGCGAGGCCCTCGGCTGGCTGAACTTCCGCACGGCGCTCGCGCACTCGGATAACGTCTACTTCTACGAGATGGGCAACCGCCTCGGCATCGACCGCCTCGAGAAGTACGCGCGCATGTTCGGCCTCGGTGCGAAGACGGGCATCGACCTGCCGTACGAGGCAACGGGCCTCGTCGCCAACCGCCGCTACAAGGAGAAGAACTTCGATGACGGCGAGTGGTACCTGTCGGAGACCTTCGATGCCGCCATCGGCCAGGGCTTCAACCTCGTGACGCCGCTTCAGGCCGCGATGGTCATGGGCGAGATCGCTGCCGACGGCAAGCGCTACAAGCCGCATGTCGTCAACCGCATCATCGCGCCGGACGGCAGCGTCGTCAAGGACTTCCAACCGGAACTCCTGTCGCAGCTCGACGTGCCGGAAGAGGACATCAAGCTCGTCCAGGACGGCCTGCACGACGTCACGAAGTACGGCACGGCAGCTTCGAGCTTCCGCGGCTTCACGGTGGACATCGCCGGCAAGACGGGTACGGCGGAGAACTCGCAGGGCCGCGATCACGGCTGGTTCGTCGCCTATGGCCCGTTCGACAATCCGAATATCGTCGTGGCCGTCATCGTCGAGAACGGCGGCTACGGTTCACAGTCGGCCGTTCCGATTGGCCGCAAGATCCTCGAGGCAGCCTTTGGCCTCAACCAGGACAGCGGCGATAAGAAGTGATGAGCGGCCGCAGGGCTGCAAGGTCATAAAGGGTCGTAAGGTCATAAGATAGAGAGGAGAATCGGCAGTCATTATGCATGATGAGATTGTGAAGATCAAGGGCGGGAGAAAAGGACTGCAGCTGAGTTTTGCAGAGGGCGCCTCTTTTGATGACATCTGGAAACACATCGAGCAGAAGCTCGAGTCCGGCTCCGGCTTTTTCCTGCGCGGGACGCTCGTGCTCGTGCCGCGCGAGCGCTTCCTGAAGGAGGAGCTTGCCAGACTCCAGAAGCTCTTCCACGAGCACGGCCTGATCTGCAGGACGATGGGGGCAGAGGATGCTGCGGCAGCTGAGGGAAAGCCAGCGGCTCCAGCCGCTGCCAAGAAGCAGAAGGCAGCTGCACCTGCGGCCCGCAAGAAGGACCCGCAGGTGCAGGAGATGGTCGTGGTCAACCGCACGCTGCGTGGCGGCCAGGAAATCCGCACGGCGAGCTCAGTGCTCGTCTGTGGCAACGTCAATCCCGGCGCGCAGATCATCGCGGGCGGCAGCATCGACATCCGCGGCACCTGCCGCGGCCTCGTCCACGCCGGCGCTTCGGGTGATACGGACTCCTTCATCATCGCCGATCACCTGATGCCGACGCAGATCCGCATCGCGAACCTCATCGCGCGCTCGCCGGACCACATGGAGATGACGGAGCGCGCCGAGCGCGCTTCGATAAAAGATGGGCAGATTGTCATCGAACCGATAGAAAGGTAGGAATAAGGGGTATGAGCAAAGTTTATGTAATCACTTCGGGCAAGGGCGGTGTCGGCAAGACGACGACGACGGCAAATCTCGGCGTCGGCCTCGCCATGCGCGGCAAGAAGGTCGTTCTCGTCGACACGGATACGGGCCTGCGCAATCTCGATCTGCTCCTCGGCCTCGAGAACCGCATCATGTACGACCTCATCGATGTCGCAGAGGGCCGCGTCCCCTACAAGAAGGCCCTCGTGCGCCACAAGAAGTACGAGACCCTCTTCCTGCTGCCGACCTCGCAGGTCAAGGACAAGACGAGCGTCAACCCAGAGCAGCTCGTCAAGCTCTGCGAAGACCTGCGCAAGGAGTTCGACTACATCCTCATCGACTGCCCCGCTGGCATCGAGCAGGGCTTCAAGACGGCCATCGCCGCCGCTGACACGGCCATCGTCGTGACGATGCCGGAGATCTCGGCCGTCCGCGATGCCGACAAGATTATCGGCGAGCTCTCGCGAGCCGAGAAAGAGGACATCAAGCTCATCGTCAACCGCATCCGCCCGCAGATGGTCGAGAGCGGCGACATGCTCGACATGAACGACATCAACGACATCCTCTCAATCGACTGCATCGGCCAGGTGCCGGACGACGAGATGGTCGTCACGAGCACCAACAAGGGCGAGCCGTGCATCACGATGGAGCACTCGCTGGCCGGTCAGGCCTACCGCAACATCGTCGGACGCATCTGCGGCGAGGATATTCCGTTCATGGAATTCCCGAAAGAGGGCTTCTTCCAGAGGCTCAAGCGCCGCGTGTTTGGAGCATAAGGGGGGACAGGCATGCTGGATTTGGTCAAGAAGATTTTTGGCAAGAAAGAGAGATCGGGGCAGATCGCGCATGACCGCCTCAAGGTCGTGCTGATCCATGACCGCGCCAATGTCTCGCCGGAAGTCATGGACAATCTCAAGAATGACATCATCAAGGTCATCTCGAATTACATGGACATCAATCAGAAGGATATGGATATCTCGCTTGAGAACGACGACAACTCCGTCGCGCTCGTCGCGAATATCCCGGTCAACCGCATGAAGCACGACGCGGGAAAGAAGTGAGAAGACGTACGGAATGATGAACAAACGTTATCTGCGTCGAACGGACTACATCCTCATTGCTGCGACGGCGGCCATCATCATCATGAGCCTCGTCATCATCGGCAGTGCGACGCACATCAATACACCGAGTGAGGAGCGCTACTGGTTCGTCCAGCGTCAGGGCATCTTTGCGCTCGTGAACGTCGCCCTGGCGGCCTTCCTCATGAATTTTGACTACAAGGTCCTGCAGGGATACGGCAACAAGCTCTACGTGTTCAACCTCGTCCTGCTCGTGGCCGTCATGCTCGTCGGCCAGTCGGCACTCGGCGCCCAGCGCTGGATCACGATCGGCCCGATCAGTATCCAGCCGTCGGAGTTCTCGAAGCTCATCATGATCATCTCAATCGCGACGATGCTCGACGATAAGATTGGTCACCTCAATACGATACGCGACCTCGTGCCCGTCGCGGCTTACGTCGGCGTGCCGTTCCTCTTGGTCTTGAAGCAGCCGGACCTCGGCACCTCGCTCGTCTTCATGGCCATCTTCTTCGGCATGGTCTACATCGCCGGCATCAACAAGAAGCTGCTCCTCGGCATCTTCGCCGCGGGCATCGCGGCGTTCCCGCTGTTCTGGCACTTCCTCAAGGATTACCAGAAGATGCGCCTGACGGTCTTCATGAACCCGAACGTCGACCCACTGGGCTCGGGCTATCACATCATCCAGTCCAAGATCGCCATCGGTTCGGGCATGCTCTTCGGCAAAGGACTCTTTGGCGGCACGCAGAGCCAGCTGAACTTCCTGCCGGAGAACCACACCGACTTCATCTTCGCCGTCGTTGGCGAGGAACTCGGCTTTGTCGGCGTGACGTTCCTGCTGCTCCTCTACCTCATCGTGCTCTGGCGCGGTGTCGTGACGGCGCGCGACGCGGGCGACACGTTCGGCCGCCTGCTGGCCACGGGCATCACTTCGATGCTGGCCTTCCATGTGCTCGTCAACGTCGGCATGACGATGGGCATCATGCCGGTCACCGGCATCCCGCTCCCGCTCATGAGCTATGGTGTCAGCTCGCTGACGACGAACATCATGTCGATCGCCATCCTGCTCAACATCGAGCGGCGCAAACAAAAACTAGTCTTTTAGATGGGCCAGAGGGCCCAGCCTTCCCTGTTTCGGTCCCGAGAGAGGGGAGGCTTTTTTTGAGATACGGAGGAAATCAACCAATGGTACGACTCGAACACGAAGTGCTGCAGTCCGTCCTGAAGCCAGCGCGCTACACGGGTGGCGAATGGAATGCCGTCATCAAGGACCATGCAGCGGTCAACTGCACCTGGGCGCTGGCCCTGCCGGATGTCTACGAGGTCGGCATGAGCAACCTCGGCCTCGCCATCCTGTACGAAGTGCTCAACCGCCGGCAAGACATCGCGGCGGAGCGCGTCTACGCGCCCTGGACAGACATGGAGGAGGAGATGCGCAAGCGCAAGATGCCGCTCTTCTCGCTCGAGACGAAGACGGAGATTGCCGCCTTTGACTTCGTCGGCTTCTCGCTGCAGTACGAGATGATCTACACGAACGTGCTCAACATGCTCGACCTCGCCGGCATTCCGCTCTATGCGAAGGACCGCGGCGAAGACATGCCGTTCATCGTCGGCGGCGGCCCGTGCGTCTACAACGTCGAGCCAGTGGCCGACTTCTTCGACTTCTTCATCGTCGGCGAGGGTGAGGAGGCCATCGTCGAGGTGTCGGACGCCTTCATGGCTTGGGATAAGGCAGGCCGACCGGGCGGCCGCAAGGGGTTCCTGCGGCGCCTGCTCTCTGCCGATGGCATCTACGTGCCGTCGTTCTACGAGCCGGAGTACGACGAAGACGGCAATTACAAGGTCCTGCGCCCGCTCGCGGAGACAGCTAAGCCCGTCATCTACAAGCGCGTCATCCGCGATATGGACGAGGCCATCTCGGTCGAGCATCCCATCGTGCCTTACATGGACATCGTGCACAACCGCATCATGCTCGAGCTCTTCCGCGGCTGCTCGCGCGGCTGCCGCTTCTGCCAGGCCGGCATCTGCTACCGTCCGGCCCGCGAGCGCACGGAAGAGAATCTGCGCAAGATGGCCCGCGGCCTCGTCGACGCGACGGGCTACGACGAGATGAGCCTGACCTCGCTGTCTTCGGCCGACTACTCCTGCCTCGGCCGCCTCGTCGATGACCTCATGGCGGACTTCCGCGACGAGAAGGTCAGCTTCTCGCTGCCGTCCCTGCGCATCGACAGCTTCTCCATCGACCTCGCCCACAAGATGCAGCAGGTGAGGAAGTCCGGCCTGACGTTCGCGCCGGAGGCGGGCACGCAGCGCCTGCGCGACGTCATCAACAAGGGCGTGACGGAGGAGAACCTCATGAAGGCCTGCGGCGCCGCGTTCCGCCAGGGCTGGAAGCAGGTCAAGCTCTACTTCATGATGGGCCTGCCGACGGAGACGGACGAGGATGTCATCGGCATCGCCGAGCTCGCCAAGAAGGTCGTCGACCTTTACACGGAGATCAAGGGCAAGCGCGGCTGCAAGGTCACGATCTCCGTCGCCTGCTTCGTGCCGAAACCCTACACGCCGTTCCAGTGGTTCGGTCAGCTTCCTATCGAGGAGTTCCAGCGCCGCCAGCAGCTGCTCAAGGAGCACATCACGGACCGCGCCATTACCTTCAACTACCACGACGCGCGCCTCTCCGTCATCGAGGGCGTCTTCGCGCGCGGCGACCGCCGCCTCGCGAAGGTGCTCCATCAGGCATGGCAGGACGGCGCGAAGTTCGACGGCTGGTCGGACCTCTACCGCGACGACGTCTGGCACGAGGCGTTCCGCAAGTGCGGCGTCGACATGGGCTATTACAACCTGCGCACGCGCAACTTCAACGAGCCGCTGCCGTGGCTCGTCACCTCGCCGGGCGTCAACCAGGAGTTCCTGCTGCGCGAGTGGCACCACGCGATGGAAGCGAGCCTGACCGAGGACTGCCGCCGCGGCCGCTGCACGGCCTGCGGCATCTGCCCGAACCTCGGCGTACACGTCATCGACTACAAGAAGCAGGAAGACGCACGCCTTGAGTCAGAGCAGGAAAAGGCAGCTGCCGAGAAACAGCAAACAGCGGAGACGACGCCTGCACCAGCAAGCGACCCGAAAGGACCTGGCCGCCCGCGCACGCTCTACGCTTGGCGCGCCGAGATCACGAAGGGCGAGGAGCTTCGCTACGTCTCGCATCTCGACTACGCGAACCTCTTCCTGCGCGCCTTTGACCGCGCCAAACTGCCGATGGCCTATTCGGAAGGCTTCAACCCGCACATGAAGGTGGCCTTTGCTTCGGCACTCTCGCTCGGTGTCACGAGCGCCTCGGAGTACATGGACTTCGAGCTCACGAAGCCGCTGTGCCAGCCGGAGATCTTCGACCGCCTGCAGAAGGAACTGCCGCCGGGTGCGAAGCTCCTGAAGCTCCGCGAGATCAAGGGCAAGCACAAGGCCCTGATGTCGGAAGCCGATGAGGCCATCTACAAGCTGCGCGTGCCGTTTGCGGGCACGGAGGCCGCGGCGCAGGCGAGCATCGAGGCCTACAACAAGGCGGGCGAGGCCGTCTGGCACCGCGTGACGCCCAAGAAGACGCGCGACATCGAGACGAAGCAGTACATGAAGAAGCCCGTCGCCTTTGCCGTGGCAGACGGCGAGCTCCGACTGACGATGGACATCGTCATCACGCAGTCGGGCAGCGTCAAGCCGCTCGAAGTCCTCGCGCTGATCGCCAAGGACTTTGGGCTCGCCGTGAATCCGGCCGAGGCCCTCATTGAGCGCCAGGGCATCTTCGGCAACGGCAAGAAGCTCATCGACCTTGTCTGATTGAGATAAGAATGCACATCTGTGATTGAGATTGGAATGAGGTGACGTCATGAAATCGATCATCGTGAACATGGTGCCGGAGGAGACCTGCATGGCCCTGCTCGAAGACGGCGAGCTGCAGGCGGTGGAGATGGAGCGTTCCTCGCATTCGCATCTCGTCGGCAACATCTACAAGGGGCGCGTGCAGAATGTCCTGCCGGGCATGCAGGCCGCCTTTGTCGACATCGGCACCGGCAAGAACGCCTTCCTGTACATCGGCGACGGCCTGCCGCATGAGACCATTGCGTCCATGCCGCAGAACGCGCGCATCCACATCGGGCAGAGCCTGCCCATCCAGATCGTCAAGGACGCGATCGGCACAAAGGGGCCGCGCGCGACGATGCACATCTCCCTGCCGGGGCGCAACGTCGTCCTGATGCCGACAGCTGCCTACATCGGCATGTCGCGCCGCATCGAGGATGAGGCGGAGCGCGCGCGGCTGCACGCGATTGCTGAGCGCATCTGCCCGAAGGGCATGGGGCTTATCATCCGCACGGTCGCCGCAGGCCAGAGCGAGCAGAGCCTCGCCGCCGACGTGCGCTACCTCGTGCGGCTCTGGGAGTCCATCCTCGCGCGCTACAAGCTCAAGGCGAAGGGCTCAACGCTGCTCTATCGCGATGCGGACCTCCTCATCCGCCTCGTGCGCGACCGCTTCACGGCGGACATCGACGAGCTCGTCATCGACAATGAGGAGGCGTACCAGCGCGTGCGCAGCCTCGTTGAGGCCAACTCGCCGGAGCTCGTCGACCGCATCCGCTTCTACGAGGCGAAGACGCCGATCTTCAAGGCGTACCACATCGAAGAGGAGATCGAGAAGCTCGGTGCGCGCGAGGTCGAGCTCAAGTCGGGCGGCTTCCTCGTCATCGACAAGACCGAGGCGCTGACCGTCATCGATGTCAACACGGGCAAGTATGTCGGCAAGACGAACCTCGGCGACACCGTCTATCAGACGAACCTCGAGGCCGCCGCCGAGATCCTCAAGCAGATCCGGCTGCGCGACATCGGCGGCATCATCATCGTCGACTTCATCGACATGGAGAAGGAGTCGCAGAAGGAAGAGCTGCTCACCTACATGCGCGAGCAGGTCAAACACGATCGCACGAAGACGAACATCGTCGACATCACGAGCCTCGGCCTCGTCGAGATCACGCGCAAGAAGACGCGCCAGAACATCGACAGCATCGTCTACAGCGAGTGCCCCATCTGCCACGGCCGCGGCCGCATCGAGTCGCCGGAGACCGTCGCCATCCGCATCAGCCGCGACATCCGCCGCATGGAGCGCAAGTCCCACGCGCGCGAGGGCTACGAGATCGAAGTCCACGAGACCGTCGCCGAAGAGCTGCAGGCGAATCAGCTCATGCTGAACCTCGCCGCCGAGTTCGGCACCGACATCAAGGTCACCGTCAAGCCCGGCATGCATCCTGAGAACTACACCATCCTGCAGCAGAGCTGAGGCGGATGATAGGCGCCCCTTCGACTTGAAATTGTTTTTACGAGCAGAAGCTTCACATAGATCTGTATAGATTTGTGTGAAGCTTTTTGGGTAAATGTACTATTTTGCAACAGAAAAGAATTAGAAATAGTACAGATTTTGTTTTATAGGTAATCTTTTGTAATAATAAAAGATATGATTTTTATTGACATAAAGAAGTGGATTATCTATAATGGAAGGCAGATGAACCGGAAGTTAGACCGACCGACGAGATGCGATACCATAGGAGGCTGAGGGATTTGTATCCAATGAAATTACAGGCACCGCTCAAGGATTACATCTGGGGCGGCACGAAGCTCAAGACGGATTACGGCAAGAAGACGGACCTCGAGAAGGTCTCGGAGTCGTGGGAGCTCGCCTGCCACAAGGATGGCATGAGCATCATCGAGAATGGCCCGGAGGCGGGCCGCACGCTCAAGTCGTACCTCGATGAAGCGGGCCCGGCTGTCCTCGGCGAGCACGCGAAGAAGTTCCCGTACTTCCCGCTGCTCATCAAGCTCATCGATGCCAAGGACAACCTCTCGGTGCAGGTCCATCCGGACAACGACTATGCGATGCGCGTCGAAGGCGAATACGGCAAGACGGAGATGTGGTACATCGTCGACTGTGAGCCGGGCGCCACGCTGATCTACGGCTTCAAGCACGCCATCTCGAAGGAAGAGTTCGAGAAGCGCATCGCCGACAACACACTGCTCAAGGTCTGCAATCAGGTGCCGGTCCACAAGGGCGACGTCTTCTTCATCGCCTCGGGCACGCTGCACGCCATCGGCAAGGGCATCATCATCTGTGAGATCCAGCAGAACTCCAACGCGACGTACCGTGTCTACGATTACGGCCGCGTCGGCAAGGATGGCAAGCCGCGCGAGCTCCACGTCAAGAAGGCCATCGACGTCACGAAGCTCGAGCCGGTCAAGGAGCGCCCGCATCTCGATGCGACAATCGACATCTTCGAGGGCACGGCCGCGCGCCTGCTCGCCTCCTGCGAGTACTTCACAGTCTACGAGCTCGACGTCGACGGCACGAGCCATTTGACGGCTGGCGAGGATTCGTTCCAGAGCTTCACCGTGCTCGACGGCAGCGTGACCCTGCGCACGGCCGACAGCGAGCTGACCTTCCAGAAGGGCGAGACTTCCTTCCTGCCGGCAGGCCTTGGCGCCTACACGCTGACGGGCAAGGCACGCCTGGTCCTCAGCAAGATCTGAATATGAAGGGGATGTTGTCTTATGGTCAAATATCAGGAAATAGCGAATGAATTGCGCAGCCAGATACAGGCGGGCGTTTATAAGCCGGGGGAGCAGCTGGCTCTGGAGCGCGAGATGTGTGAGCAGTATGGTGTCAGCCGCATCACGATTAAGAAGGCTGTCGACCAGCTCGTCAAGGAAGGCCTCGTCGTCAAACGGCGCGGCTCGGGCACCTTCGTCAAGAGCCTTGCGAACGAGGACGTACACGACATCAGCATGGCCAATCAGTTTTCGGGCTTCTCAAAGGTGTTCGAGGGGCATAAGGTCTCGACGAAGGTCGTGCGCTTCGACATCATTCATCCGACGGCGGAGGTCGCGGAGAAGCTCAACATCACGACGGATGATTTCGTCTACGACATCGTGCGCCTGCGCCAGGTGGACGGCAGCCCGGTCGTCATCGAGTACACGAACATGCCGATTGAGCTGATCCCGGGCATCAAGCGCGAGGTGCTTGAAAACTCGATCTACCGCTACATCGAAGAGCAGCTCCACTTCAAGATCCAGTCGGCGCACCGCTTCATCCGCGCTCTGCTGCCAACAACAGAGGAGGAGGACTTGCTGCAGATCGAGCACGGAACGCTGCCCATCCTCGAGGTCGAGCAGGTCGCTTTCCTCGACGATGGGCGTGCTTTCGAATATGCCAAGGCGCATCATCGCGGCGACAAGCAGGTATTTCGTGTCGTGAGTATTCGCTAACGCAAGAAGACCTCAGATCTATGGATCTGAGGTCTTCTTATTTATCTTCATTGTGATGCTGATGTGCCGGCCTGTTCGGTGCCATCATCATCCGTGTCCTCTTCAGGCACGGCGAGGTAGTCGCGGATGGCCGCAATCTCGTCGGCGATGAAGAGGGCGGACGGCGATTCGCGGATCATGACGGCCTGCAGCATGTGGCTCTGCTCTTCCTGGTCATCGGTGCTGAGGTTGGCCGGGTCGGCTGCTGCGCGCGTCAGAGCAATCGCGCGGTGCTGTGCGTCAGCGTAGGCATGTGCCTTGTGCACGAGTTCGATGGACTGGTCGTAGCAGAAGTCGTTGAGTGCGAGCGGCGGCGTGCGCCCTGCGATGCGCGTGTCGAGCGCCTGACTGTCCTTCTCGAGCTGCGCGAGGCGCAGGTAGGCCGTCTGGATGCTGATGATGTCGGCCTTGAAGTCCGCGAGTATCTTGTGATAGCGCTGCCAGTTGCGGTCGAGGTCCTCGAGGTCTTTCTGGTAGTCTGTATACCAGACGGCGAAGACCTGTTGCTGCTGCTGGCGCTCCTCGCGCACTTCCTGGCTGACGACAGCGTCGCTGCTGCGATGCGGCGTGGGCCAGAGGAAGAAGACGATGGCGCTGGCTGCACAGAGCACGAGGCAGAAGGCGCAGAAGACCTTGCGGCTCGGGATGTAGCGGTAGAGCAGGGCGAGCAGCACGACTGCGACGGCCGCCCCTATGTAGATGAGCATGTTCCCACCTCCGGAAATTCATGTTTTGATCCTATACTATCTCATATATAATGCTATTCTAGCAAATGCGTGCTGGAAAGACAATGGCGCAGTCTTGCAGGGGACGGGGGAACGCGCTATACTGAGGACATTGAGGTCATTCATTAAGGATGTGATAGTTTGAAACAAAAGTTTTGGAAAAATTTCTGGCATCTGTTCCGTGGATACTGGAATTCAGAAGAGAAGTGGAAGGCGAGGGGGCTCTTGGCCTTCGTCATCGGCCTGAACTTCGCGTCGGTCTACCTGCTCGTCCGCCTCAACAGCTGGTACAACGTCTTCTACAATGCCCTGCAACAGTATCAGGCGGAGTCGTTCTGGCCACTCATTGGTGAGTTCACGGGGCTGGCCTTCCTCTACATCATCCTCGCGGTCTACGCGATCTACCTGCGCCAGATGCTCCAGATCAAATGGCGGACCTGGATGACGAACCGCTATCTCGACGGCTGGATGAAGGACCAGGTCTACTACCGCCTGCAGGTCCTGCGCAGCGATACGGATAACCCGGACCAGCGAATCAGCGAGGACATCAACCAGTTCGTCTCGCTGACGTTGCAGCTGCTCATCGGCATCCTCAAGCAGATTACGACGCTCGGCGCTTTCGGCGTCGTGCTCTGGAATCTTTCGGGTGCCTTCACCGTGCCGATCGGCGGCCATGAGTTCGTCATCTACGGCTACATGTTCTGGTTCTCGCTGCTCTACTCGGTGCTCGGCACGATCGGCGTCCACTTCGTCGGCCGCAAACTCATCGGACTCAACTTCGATCAGCAGCGCTACGAAGCCGATTTCCGTTTCAACATGATGCGTGTGCGCGAGAACAGTGAGAGCATCGCCTTCTACCGCGGCGAGCAGCCGGAGTCCGTCGGCTTTGCCGAGCGCTTCGCGAAGGTCATCAAAAATTACTGGCAGCTCATGCGCCGGACGAAGATCTTGAACTTTTACGTCAACGGCTACGGCCAGCTGGCCATCATCGTGCCGCTCGTCATGGCGGCGCCGCAGTACTTCGCCGGTGCCATGACGCTCGGCGGCCTCATGCAGACGTCGTCGGCTTTCGGCCGCGTGCAGGATGCGCTGTCGTACTTTGTCTCGGTCTACGATACGATCGCACAGCTCGCCGCAGTCATCCACCGTCTCTCGGGCTTCACGGCCCATATGGAGGGTGCGTCCGACATCAAGAGCGAGGTCGTGCGCGAACAGGCCGCTGACGATGCGCTCGTCGTGCGCGACTTCGATGTCAAGCTGCCCGACGGCCGCGTGCTGCTCTCGGACTGCAACCTGACCATCAAAGAAGGCGAGCGCCTCTTGATCACGGGCGCTTCCGGCTGCGGCAAGAGCACGCTCTTGCGCACCCTGGCTGGTATCTGGCCGTACGGCAGCGGCGAGATCGAGATCCCGGAGAAGAGCCGCATCCTCTTCCTGCCGCAGCGCCCCTACCTGCCGCTCGGCAGCCTGCGCCGCGCGCTCTACTACCCGCTGAGTGCTTCGGGCCCAGAGGAGAATCTCAAGGACGTCCTGCGCAAGGTCGGCCTCGGGGATTTCATCCCGCGCCTCGACGACATCGACGACTGGAGCCGCATCCTCTCGCTCGGCGAGCAGCAGCGCCTTGCCTTTGCCCGCGTCCTCCTCGTCAAGCCGGACTGGGTCTTCCTCGATGAGGCGACCTCAGCCCTCGACGAGCCGCGCGAGCAGGAGATGTACGAGCTCATGCGCCGCGAACTGCCGCACACCGGCATCATCAGCGTCGGCCACCGCTCGACACTCTTCCGTCAGCACGAAGAAGAGCTCCATCTGGCAGGCGACGGCAGCTGGCAGTGCCGTCCTGTCACGGCATGATGCTTTTTGATTGTTGAATCATATTGTTCTATCATCGGTCAAGTCATTTGAACTTGGCCGATTTTTTGCTTTAGGGTGGATTTCCCATAAATAAACCTAATAAAATCAACTATAAAGATAACTAAAATACAAAATAAGGTGCAAAACAGAAATAAAAACAGATTAAAACATAAAAAAGAAGATTTTGTGTTGACTTTTAGGCGGAAAGAGGCTATGATAATACACGTAAGAACAAAGAATAATAAAGTAAAAATAAAGAATAACATCTTTGGTGATGTTGATTTGGAAGGGATGGGACAATGGCAGAAACAACGTACTATCTGGCCATCGATATCGGCGCGTCGAGCGGCCGCCACATTCTCGGCTGGATGGATAAGGGGAAGATCCGCATGGAGGAGATTTACCGCTTCGAGAATAAGCTGGAGAAGCGCAATGGCCATCTGTGCTGGGATCTAGATCATCTTTTCCATGAGGTCGTGGAGGGCCTGCGCAAGTGCAAGGAGCTCGACCGCATCCCCGAGAGTGTCGGTATCGACACCTGGGGCGTCGACTTCGTCCTGCTCGATGCCAACGGCAATGTGCTCGGCAATACCGTCGCCTACCGCGACGGCCGCACGAAGGGCATGGATGAAGAGGTCTACAAGGTGATTTCGGAATCGGAGCTCTACGGGCGCAACGGCATCCAGAAGCAGCTATTCAATTCCATCTATCAGTTGATGGCCATCAAGAAGGAGGCGCCGCAGCTTTTGGCGCGCGCCGACCGTTTCCTGATGATCCCGGAATACCTCAACTACCGCCTGACGGGCGTGGCGATGAACGAGTACACGAATGCGACGACGACGCAGCTCGTCAACGCCAAGACGCAGGACTGGGATTTCGAGCTCATGGAGATGCTGGACCTGCCGACGAAGATCTTCGGCGAGCTCAACATGCCGAAGACGGTCGTCGGACCTCTCTCTCGTGAGATGGCTGCGCGCGTCGGCTTCCAGACGACGGTGGTCCTGCCCGCGACGCACGATACGGGCTCGGCCGTCATGGCGGTGCCGACGAATTCGGATGACAGCATCTATCTGAGCTCCGGGACGTGGTCGCTCATGGGCATCGAGCGGCTGATTCCGGACTGCACGGAACTGAGCCGCAAGCACAATTTCACGAACGAAGGCGGCTACCATCACCGCTACCGCTACCTCAAGAACATCATGGGCATGTGGATGATGCAGAATCTGCGCCGTGAGTTCAAGCACAAGTATACGTTCGAGGAACTGTACGAGTTGGCGTATATCGGCCGTTACTTCACTTCGACGGTCGATGTCAATGATGACATGTTCCTCGCGCCGGAGAGCATGATCAAGGCCCTGCAGGATTACTGCGAGCAGACTGGACAGGAGAAACCCGAGACGGAATGCGAACTGCTCTACTGCGTCTACCGCAGCTTAGCACAGTGCTATGCCAAGACGGTCGCTGAGATCGAGGAGGTCACAGGTCGCAAGTACGACACCATCCATGTGGTCGGCGGTGGCTGTCAGGACAAATTTCTCGATCGACTGCTCGTCGAGGTGACGGGCAAGGAAGTCTATGCAGGTCCCATCGAGGCGACTGCCATCGGCAACATCATGGCGCAGATGCTGCGCGACCACGTATTCGAAGATCTCAAAGAAGCGCGCCAGGTCGTTGCAAAATCGTTCGATGTCAAGCGCGTTGCCGGTGATTGCGATGAGATGATGCATAAGGTTGGATGATTTTATTGTAATAAATGTTCAGAAATTATACAAATTATATAACTGATTGGAAACAGATAAAATCACAGATTAGATTGATTGTTTTTAGGAGGGTTTTCTCATGTCGAGATTTGAAGAAGCAAAAGAAGCGTATGCAGCCATTGGTGTTGATGTGGAAGCTGCTCTGAAACAGCTACAGCAGGTGCGCATCTCGATGCACTGCTGGCAGGGCGATGATGTCCTTGGCTTTGATTCCGATGCGCTGACGGGCGGGATTGCGACGACGGGCAACTACCCGGGCCGCGCTCGCAATCCGGAGGAACTCATGGCCGACATCCACAAGGCCTACTCCCTGATCCCGGGCAAGCACAAGCTCAACCTTCACGCATCGTACCGCATCACGGACGAGAAGGTCGACCGCGACAAGATCGAGCCGAAGCACTTCAAGGCATGGGTAGACTTCGCCAAGGAAGAGGGCATCGGCCTTGACTTCAACCCGACGTTCTTCAGCCACAAGAACGTCAAGGACAACATGACGCTCTCGAGCCCGGACAAGGATATCCGCGATTTCTGGATTGCTCATGGCAAGGCTTGCCGCAAGATTGCCAATTACTTCGGCGAGGAGCTCGGCATCACGGCACTCGACAACATCTGGATCCCGGATGGCACGAAGGATGTGCCGGCAGACCGCATCGGACCGCGTGCCCGCCTCAAGGAAGCACTCGATGAGATTCTTTCCGTCAAGTACGACCGCAAGAATATCGCAGATTCTGTCGAAGGCAAGGTCTTCGGAATCGGCGTCGAGTCCTACACGGTCGGCTCGCATGAGTTCTACATGAACTACGCTGCCAAGAACGGCATCATGTGCCTGCTGGATACGGGTCATTATCATCCGACGGAAGTCGTCTCCGACAAGATCTCTTCGATGCTGCTCTTCAACGACAGCCTCGCACTTCACGTCAGCCGTCCGGTCCGCTGGGACAGCGACCATGTCATCAAGCTCGACGATGAGCTCAAAGAACTCGCAACGGAGCTCGTGCGCTGCAATGCTCTCGACAAAGTCTTCATCGGCCTCGACTTCTTCGATGCCAGCATCAACCGCATCGCTGCCTGGGTCATCGGCATGCGCAACATGCAGAAAGCCCTGCTCTACGGCCTGCTGACGCCGAACAAGGAACTCAAGGCGGCGCAGGATGCAGCCGACTTCACGAAAGTCCTGCAGGGCCTTGAAGAGATCAAGACGCTGCCGTTCGGCGATGTCTGGGCAGAGTTCTGCCAGCGCAATGAGGTGCCGGTCGATGGTAAGTGGTACCCGATCGTCAAAGAATACGAGAAAGACGTTCTCTTCAAGAGATGAGCGTTTCAGTGAGTATAAGTGAGGTAATCAAAATGGATATCTTGGAATCGAAGTTCATGGAAGGCTTCAAGCGCCTGACAGCTGACGCATTCAAGAAAGGTTGGCATGAGCGCAACGGCGGCAACCTGACGTACCGCGTCAAGCCAGAAGAGGTTGAAGCCGTCAAGGAATCGCTGCATGAAGTCAAGGAATGGCAGCCAATCGGCAACACGGTGCCAGGCCTTGCAGGCGAGTATTTCCTCGTCACGGGCAGCGGCAAGTATATGCGCAATGTCTCGCTGGCACCAGAGGAGAATGTTGCGCTGATCAAGATTGACGAGAAGGGCGAACAGTACGGCATTGTCTGGGGCCTCGTCAACGGCGGTCGACCGACGAGTGAACTGCCGACGCATCTTGCGGCGCACGAACTCAAGAAAAGGATGACAGACGGCAGGAACCGCATCATCTACCACGCGCATCCGACGAACCTCATCGCGCTGACCTTCGTGCTGCCGCTCAAGGACAAGGAGTTCACGCGCGAGCTCTGGGAGATGGCAACGGAAGATCCTGTCATCTTCCCGGAGGGCATCGGCGTCGTCCCGTGGATGGTGCCGGGCGGCAAGGAGATTGCCGACGCCTCGGTCAAGCTCATGGAGAAGTACCGCGTCATCGTCTGGGCACATCACGGCCTGTTCGTCTGCGGCGACGACTTCGACGAGGCGTTCGGCCTCATGGATACGGTCGAGAAGGCGTCGGAGATCTGCGTCAAGGTGCTCTCGATGGGCGGCAAGAAGCAGACCATCCCGCGCGAGGGCTTTATCCAGCTGGCAAAGGATTTCCATATCGACCTCAACACAGAGCTGTTGGATTGATATGACAGACCTATCAAAGATAAACAATTAAATGCATTTCTTTCAGGAGGGATTTTATCATGTTGGGAGTCAAAATTGATTACCATATGTCAGCATGGAAGAAAACCCTGATTGCCGGACTTATCAGTTATATCGATGCAGGTTCTATCGTAGCTGGTGCGTCGGGGCTTTCCATGTGGCAGGATTATCTGGGGATGAGCAGTGTACAGATGGGCCTCTTGGCTGCACTGTCATCGAATACGGGTGGTGCAGCCATCGGTGCACTGATTGGCGGCAAGATCTGCGATAAGTATGGCCGCAAGTTCGTCTACAATTATGCATTGCTCTTCTATATGGTTGGCGTGCTCATGATCTGCATGGCCACGAATTATCCGATGTTCCTGCTCGGCTATGTCATTGTCGGCTTGATGGTCGGTGCCGATGTCGTCGCCTCTTGGACGTTCATTGCAGAAGAGGCGCCATCGAAAGACCGCGCTAAGCATTGTGGCTCTGCGCAGGTGGCTTGGATGCTCGGCCCTGTCGTCGTCTTCCTCGCATCAATTCCGCTCAACTCCATGTTTGGCCTGCTCGGCAACCGCATCATCTTTGCGCATCTGATTGTCGTAGCAGCCTGGATCTGGTATCAGCGCCTGAAGATGCCAGAGTCGACAGAATGGGTGGAAGCACATAAGAGAGAACAGGAATTGGAAGCGCGGGGACAGAAGGTACGCAAAGTCCATTATTCGGATATCCTTCACGGCACCTGCCTCAAGACGGTCGTCATGCTCTGCGCTGTCTATACGCTCTGGAACTTGGCGGCAAGTACGAACGGATTCTTCATGCCGTACGTCTATGAACACGTCGGCAACCTCTCCAATGCCATGTCGCTGTTCCTGACTGCTCTGAATTTTGCCGTATGCATCCTGACGACGTTCATTTTCATGTACACGGGCGATAAATTCAACCGCCGCAAGATTTTCGGTATTTTCTCCGGCCTCGGTGTCATCAGCTGGTTCGTCTGGGCACTGCCTGCCGATATGCTTCAGATGTGGATGCTGTTCTTCTTCACGATTGTCTGGGGCTTCTCGATGCAGCAGCAGTTCTATCAGCTCTGGAGCTCGGAGCTCTTCCCAGTCCGCTATCGTGCAACGGCTCAGGGATTCACGTTCTTTGTTACTCGTTTCTCGGCAGCAATCTGGGGGTTCCTCGTCCCAATCCTCATGGAGACGGTTGGCTTCCAGGTCGCGGCAATGATCATGATTGGCTTCGTGTTTGTCAGCTGGGTCGCAGGTACGTTCTTCGGTTCGGACGCACGTGGCTTGACGCTCGACGAGATCACGGAAAAGCGCTATGGCAATGAGATTGATAAGGACGGTTGGTTTGTGGAGGACACTGAAGGCAGTGTCACGAAACATACGGCTTGAGTCTCAGCACATATCGTATGTGATAACATGCAAGGCATGTAATACAGGAGGTCTTTTAAGTGGAACGTTTCGCATGGAAAGCGACGGTCAAAGATGGTAAGCTGGAGGAATACAAATACCGCCATGCCCATATTTGGCCGGAGATGAAGCAGGTGCTCAAGGAAGCGGGCATCTCGAATTATACGATCTGGAATGTCGGCAATGAACTGTTTGGCTACTTTGAATGTGAGAAGGGCGTTGCCTATGCCGAGAAGTACCAGGCGGAGAGTCCCGTCGTCGACAAGTGGAATGAATACATGAAAGATGTCATGGTCATGGAGATGGACCCCGAGACCGGTGCCCAACCGAAGATGCAGCAAGTATTCTTCCTGCCTTGACTCCTGATGGAATTAAATAGAAGCCCCGATTCTCTCGTTTGAGAATCGGGGCTTCTATTTTTGCTCTTGATCAGAAAATCAGGTTGATGTGGCAGTCGGTGAGATAGGTCTGCCATGCTTCAGAGGGGGCTTCATCCGTCACGAGGGTGTCGAGGTGCGTGAAGTCGTCGCATTTGACGAAGGCGGTCTTGTCGAATTTAGAGTGGTCGACGAGCAGCACGGCCTTGCGGGCCTGTTGGATCATGATACTCTTGATGCGTCCCTCGCTCTCGTTAGACTCCATGATGCCCTTCTCGCGGTCGATGCCCTTGCAGCTGATGAAGGTGAAGTCGACGTAGTACTTCTCGAGCGTCTGGCTGGCAATCGAGCCGGTCAAGGCACAGGAACTCTCGCGCATCGTGCCGCCCGTGCAGATCATCTTGAAGCCGCTGCCCATGAAGTCGTTCATGAGGCGGATGGAATTCGTGATGACGGTGATGTCCTTCTGCCCCTTGAGGCGCTGAAGCAGCGCCTGGCACGTCGTGCTGGAATCCATCATGATGGTGTCGCCGTCCTGAATCAGGCGGGCAGCCTTTTCGGCGATGGCGAGCTTGCTCTCGCTGTTGATGGTGCTGCGGCGCTTGTAGGAGAGGTCCTCGCTCGTGCTCTCGGCGAGGATGGCTCCGCCGTAGCTGCGCCGCAGGAGGTCCTGGGCCTCGAGTTTCTCGAGATCGCGTCGGATTGTCTCCTCCGTGACCTTGAAGGTCTGCGCGAGCTCCGAGACGTAGACTTTGCGCTCCAGTCGTATCTTCTCCATGATCTTCTGCCTTCGTTCCAGTCCCAGCATGAAAAGTCCCCCTTGTCAATGGAATCCTTATGTGAAATACACTGTGATGTTGTCTGTTTTCTTTCATTATAATACACTTTCGCGGATACTACAATAAAATCAGACAAAAACACATATTGATTTCCATTTGATTTGCTTTTTGCTTCCTTCTGATTTTCAGATGCTTGGCGTAAAATGATAAAATTACAGGGGGCATGCAGTAAGATGAAGCGCAGGGATTTTCTTCGGAATATGATGGTCATGGGGATCGGTCTGGCACTGGCGCCAGAACTGGCCGCGAAACAGGTCGCAGAGGCGGCCTGGCAGGACGGCGGCGATGTCCTGCCGGGTGTCACCATCCGTCCGACGCATCTCTCCTTCCGCTCCCTGACGAACCGGCGCAGGACTGATGCAATTATCGTGCACCATGTCGGCAACACGAACGCCGACGTGTCGGCCGAGACAATCCATCAGTGGCATCTGGCCAACGGCTGGGCCGGCATCGGCTACCATTTTGTCATCCGCAAGGACGGTTCCATCGAGCAGGGGCGCCCGATGGACACGGTCGGGGCACACTGCTACGGAGAGAACGACCACACGGTCGGCGTCAACCTTGTCGGCAACTTCGAGAATTACGTGCCGGAGGATGCGCAGGTGGCCTCGGCGAAGCGCCTGCTCGCGGCGCTCTGCCGCAATTACGGCTTTGCGCCCTCGAGCTCGACAATCTTCGGCCACCGCGATTTCAACGCGACGGCCTGCCCAGGGCAGAACCTCTACGACATGCTGCCCGACATCATCCGTGGCGCATCCTCGCTCTACTGACATGCTTGCATCCGTTCCATCCGTTCAAAGAATCCATGACCTGCCGACCTACGAGGCCTGGCAGGTCTTTTTATGTTTTTTTCCTAAAAACGTGCGAAAATTACGGATTCCGTGAAGGATTTTTTTCATTTCTATAGAACCTACATAATATACAAAGATAGTTTTCTTGATTTTTCGGTCTAATGAAGGGTGACAGAAACATTCAGGTAGTGTGGATTTGAATTGACGGAAAACTTGCGGTTTTCGTATGGTTTTTCAGAGAAGGTAAGGTGAAGTCGATTAGTTTTATAAATGTTACATATTTCATCAATAAATAAAATGATATTGCAATCATTGATAAAAGATGTATACTGACAGAGTACCATGTTTTGACGTTGCGTGATTGGCAAGACGGCAATTGATGTAAGGGGAGACCGTCTTTGCTGAGGATATCCAAGGGGGATTTTGTATGAGAAAGACAGAATGCTTAGCAATGATATTGGCTGGCGGACAGGGAAGCCGCCTCGGTGCTTTGACGAAGAAGATCGCAAAGCCGGCCGTTCCGTTCGGTGGGAAATACCGCATCATTGACTTTCCACTCAGTAACTGCGCCAACTCCGGCATAGACAAGGTCGGCGTGCTGACGCAGTATCGCCCGCTCGAACTCCACAACTACTTGGCTTCGGGCAGCGCTTGGGATCTCGACAAGAAAGAAGGCGGCGTATTCATCCTGCCGCCGTATGCACGTGAAAAAGGTGCAGACTGGTATCGTGGCACGGCAGATGCCATCTACCAGAACCTGAACTTCATCGACCTCGCGGATCCGGAATACGTCCTGATTCTCTCGGGCGACCACATCTACACGATGGATTATTCTTGGATGCTCGATGCGCACAAGGCCAACAAGGCAGAGGCCACGATCGGCGTCATCGAAGTACCGTGGGAAGAGGCTCCGCGCTTCGGCATCATGAACACGGACAAGACGGGTCGCATCGAGGCATTCGAGGAGAAGCCGGCTAAGCCGAAGAGCAACCTCGCTTCGATGGGTATCTACATCTTCAATAAGGACTTCCTCAAGAAGTATCTCGAGGAGGATGCCAAGGACGAGACGTCGAGCCATGACTTCGGCAAGAACATCATCCCGAAGATGCTCGCCGACAAGGCGCGCCTCTATTCGTACGCGTTCGATGGCTACTGGAAGGATGTTGGAACGATCGAGAGCCTCTGGCAGGCCAACATGGACCTGTTGCAGGATCAGCCGCCGTTTGAGCTCAATGGCGACTGGAAGATCTACTCCTCGAATCCTTCGATGCCGCCGCACTATGTAGGCCCTGACGCCACGGTCCGCAACTCGATGATCAGCGAAGGCTCGATGGTCCTCGGCGATGTCGAGAACTCGGTCATCTTCCCGGGCGTCCGCATCGGCAAGGGCGCGAAGGTGCGCAACTCGGTCATCATGCCGTCGACGGTCGTGCGCGAGAATGCCGTCGTCGACTACGCGATCGTCGCACAGAACTGCGAGATCAGCGAAGGAGCAAAAGTAGCAGGTGAGAAGGGTGCCATCACGGTCATCGCAGATGGCGAGACAGTCGTAGCAGCAGCGGCAGGCAGCAAGCAGGCCGGCTAAGATTCTCAGCTCGGAGCCAATAGATACAACAGAACACAGACCAGAAGATCGGAGTGAATCAAATTGAAAACAGTAATGGGGATCATCAATCTTCAGGAAGACAACAGTCTCATCCGAGAGCTGACAGACCGTCGTGTCGTCGAATCGCTGCCGTTTGCCGGCCGCTACCGCCTCATCGACTTTGCTCTGTCGAGCATGGTGAACTCGGGCATCCAGAATGTCGGCGTCATGCTGCCGGACAAACCGCGTTCGGTCCTGGATCATCTCCGTTCCGGTAAGGATTGGGATCTGGCCCGCCGTCATGACGGCCTTTTCTACCTGCCGGCTCCGCACGATGAGGAATCCAGACGCCGTGGCGATCTCAAGAACTTCTACTACAACCTCGACTTCTTCGAGCACAGTTCGCAGAAATACGTCCTGCTGGCAGGCGGCAGCTTCGTCTACAACATCAACTTCAACGAGCTGCTGCGCTTCCACCAGAACACGAATGCCGATATCACGATGGTCTACTACACGGCTGCGCAGGAAGCTGCGGGCCGCAGCACCGTCATCGAGACGGCTGAGAACGGCCTCGTCGAGGATATCGCCGAGAAGCCGGCCATCTACGATGGCTCGAAAGTCTCGATGAACGTCTTCCTCATGGAGAAGCGCATCTTCGTCGAGATGATCCGCTACAGCTATGAACATGGCGGACAGGACCTGCTGCTCGACGGCATCATCCGCCGCGCAGACGAGTACAACATCTATGCCTATGAGCACGATGGCTACGTCGCGCATGTCGATACGACGGCTTCGTACTACAAGGCCAACATGGACATCCTCGAACCGTCGGTATGGGAAGAGCTCTTCATGGGCGAGAATTCCATCTACACGAAGGTCAAGGACGAGGTCCCGGTCCAGTACAAGGACACGGCCGTCGTCAAGAATTCGCTGATCGCTAATGGCTGCATCATCCGTGGTGAGGTCGAGAACAGCATCCTGTTCCGCGGCGTAACCATCGAGAAGGGCGTCAAGGTCAAGAATTCCATCATCATGCAGAAATGCGATGTGCAGGAGAATTCCCTGCTCGAGAATGTCATCTGTGATAAGAACGTAGTGATCACGAAGGAAAAATGGCTCAAGGGAGCGCAGAACTATCCGCTGATTGTTGCGAAAAATGTGGTGATCTAAGATTGGGACAAGCCGTTGTAAATAGAAATGCGCCAGCAGGTATGGGCTGGCACCTCATTTACGACGGCTTTTCTTTTATAGAACAAGTGAGTCTATAGAAAACAAGTAAGTCAAAGCCAAGGGGAGTGTTTTTTTTGGCACGAGAAACAAAGGAACAGAAACAGAAGAGCCGCGAGTTCGATAAGCTCAAGGAAAATCTGAAAATCCGTTTTGTCAATACGGCACATCTGATGTATGGCCGCGAGATCAAGGACCTCACGAAGAATGAGGTTTACCAGACGGTAGCCGCAACGGCGAAGCAGTTCATCTCCGACAACTGGATCAAGACGAATAAGACGTATGCTGAGCGTCAGGAAAAGCAGATCTATTATTTCTCGATCGAATTCCTGCTCGGCCGCCTGCTCAAGTCGAATCTCATCAATCTCGGCATCGAGGAGGCCGTCAAGGAAGTTCTCGAGGACTTTGACCTCAGCCTCGTCAAGACGTTTGAGGAAGAGCCGGATGCAGGCCTTGGCAACGGCGGTCTTGGCCGACTCGCTGCCTGCTTCATCGACTCGATGGCGGCACACCGCCTGCCGGGCCACGGTTGCAGTATCCGCTATCAGTACGGCCTGTTCGAGCAGAAGATCATCGAGGGCAACCAGGTCGAGATCCCGGACAACTGGCTCAAGAACGGCTTTGCCTGGGAGTACCGCAAGCCGGATAAGGCCATCGACGTCAAGTTCAACGGCAATGCCTACATGAAGAAAATGCCGGACGGCAGTCTCAAGCTCGTCTACGAGAATCCGATGACGGTCATGGCAGTGCCGTACGACGTGCCAATCGTCGGCTACCACAACAATACGGTCAACACGCTGCGCCTCTGGAACGCAGAGGTCAACCGCGATTTCTCGGATTACGGCCGCCTGACGCAGGAACAGATGCGCCAGAAGAACGACTACCGCAACTTCGTCGAGAGCATCACGCGCTACCTCTATCCGGATGACAGCACGTACGATGGCCGCCGCCTGCGCCTTATCCAGGAGTACTTCTTCGTCTCCGCCGGCGTCCAGAGCATCGTGCGCCACTACAAGAAAGTCGGCATGGACATCCACGACTTCGCCCAGAAGATTGCCATCCACATCAACGATACGCATCCGGCACTCTGCGTTGCCGAGCTCATGCGCATCCTCGTCGATGAGGAAGGCCTCGAGTGGAACGAAGCATGGGCCATCACGAAGAACACGATCGCCTATACGAACCACACGATCATGCCGGAGGCACTCGAGAAGTGGCCAATCGACATGTTCAAGCCGTTGCTGCCGCGCATCTACATGATCATCGACGAGATCAACCGCCGCTGGCTCATCGACGTGCGCGACCGCTATCCGAACAACGAGCAGAAGGTCCACGAGCTCTCGATCATCCAGGACGGCATGGTCCACATGGCACGCTTGGCAATCGTCGGCTCGCACAGCGTCAACGGTGTCGCGAAGATCCATACGGATATCCTGAAATCCACGACGCTGCACGAATTCTACGAGTACAATCCGCGCATGTTCAACAACAAGACGAACGGCATCACGCACCGCCGCTGGCTCATGGGCGCGAACCCGGAGCTCTCAGAACTCATCGATGCGACCATCGGCAGCCGCCGCTGGCACCGCCATCCGGAGCAGCTCGACCTGCTCAATGATTACGTCGAGGACAAGCCGTTCCTCGAGAAACTCGGCGCCATCAAGCACCTGCGCAAGGAAGCTCTGGCGAAGTACGTCAAGGAGCACAATGGCATCGATGTCGATCCAGACAGCATCTTCGATATCCAGGTCAAGCGCATCCACTCGTACAAGCGCCAACTCATGAACATCCTGCACATCATGTACCAGTATCATAAGCTCAAGACCGACCCGAATTTCGACATGCTGCCGACGACGTACTTCTTCGGCGGCAAGGCCGCCCCGGGCTACTACATCGCCAAGGAGACCATCCGCCTCATCAATGCAGTCGCGGATAAGGTCAACAACGATGCGAGTATCAAGGGCAAGATCAAGGTCGTCTTCATCGAGAACTTCGGCGTCTCGATCGGCGAGATCGTCTATCCGGCAGCCGATGTCAGCGAGCAGATTTCCACGGCATCGAAGGAAGCTTCGGGCACGGGCAACATGAAGTTCATGATGAACGGCGCAATCACGCTCGGTACGCTCGACGGCGCGAATGTCGAGATCCGCGATGCGGTCGGCGGCGACGAGAACTGCGTCATCTTCGGCCTCAAAGCGGAGGAAGTCCTCAACTACTATGCGACGGGCACCTACTCGGCCTGGGATGAGTACAACACGAATGAGAACGTGCGCCTCGTCGTCGACCAGCTGACGGACGGCACGTATGGCAACTTCCAGTCGCTGTCGGATTACCTGATCCGCGCGAACGACGAGTTCTTCATCCTCAAGGATTTCAATGCCTATGCGGATGCGCACGTCGAGATCATGAAGCGCTATCAGAAGCGCTTCCAGTGGCTGAAAGCCTCGGCTGTCAACATTGCGAACTCGGGCGTCTTCTCGTCCGACCGCACGATTGATGAATACGCAAATGAGATCTGGCAGGTCAAGCCAGTCATGATCCCGTAAGCTGTGAACCGCAGGGGCACTGCCCCTGCCTGGTTCCAAGGGGATACACAGAGGGGGATTATTGTGAAAACATCAGAATTAAGCGAGTTCGACCTCTACCTCTTCCATCAGGGGACGAACTATCATGCATACGAGATGCTCGGTGCTCATTTTGTCGAACGCGATGGTAAGAAGGGCGTGCGCTTTGCCGTCTGGGCACCGCATGCGAAATCCATCAGCGTCGTCGGCGACTTCAATGAGTGGGATACGCGCGTGAATCCGATGACGCGCGGCCGCGATGGCGAGATCTGGGAGGTCTTCATTCCGGACATCGAAGAGGGGGCTGTCTACAAGTATGCGATCGAGCCGCAGTGGGGCGGCCCGCGCATCATGAAGGCCGACCCGTACGGATTCTATGCCGAGAAGAAGCCGAACACGGCTTCGCGCGTCTACGACCTCTCGAAGTACGAGTGGAAGGATGGCGACTGGTTTGAGCAGAAGAAGAAGGAGTCGTCCTACGAGCGCCCGATGCTGACGTATGAAGTCCATGCGGGCTCCTGGCGCCGCACGAAGGACGGCGAGTACCTTTCTTACCGCGACCTCGCAGACCAGCTCATCGACTACGTCAAGAAGATGAACTACACGCACATCGAGTTCATGCCGCTCTGCGAGCATCCATTCGATGGTTCGTGGGGCTACCAGATCACGGGCTATTACGCCGTGACGAGCCGCTTCGGCACGCCGGATGACTTCCGCTATCTCGTCGACAAAGCCCATGAGAATGGCATCGCCATCATCATGGACTGGGTCCCGGGCCACTTCTGCAAGGATGAGCAGGGCCTGCGCCACTTCGATGGCCAGACGCTCTACGAGTCCGACAACGAGCAGCTCGCCGAGAACTGGGAGTGGGGCACGACGAACTTCGACTACGGCCGCACGGAGGTCCAGAGCTTCCTGATCTCAAACGCGATGTTCTGGTTCGAGGAGTTCCACATCGACGGCCTGCGCATCGACGCAGTCGCGAACATGCTCTACCTCAACTACGGCCGCAAGGATGGCGAGTGGACGCCGAACAAGTACGGCGACACGGGCAACCTCGAGGCCATGGACTTCCTCAAGAAGCTCAACGAGAGCATCTTCAAGTATCATCCGCAGGCCCTGATGATCGCTGAGGAATCGACGGCTTGGCCGCTGATCTCGAAGCCGGTCTACATGGGCGGCATGGGCTTCAACTACAAGTGGAACATGGGCTGGATGAACGATATGCTCAAGTACATGTCGCTTGACCCGATCTACCGCAAGTGGAATCACGACAAGGTCACATTCTCCTTCATGTACGCCTTCAGCGAGAACTTTGTGCTGCCGCTCTCGCACGACGAGGTCGTGCACGGCAAGTGCTCGCTGATCAGCAAGATGCCGGGCGACTACTGGCAGAAGTTCGCCGGCCTGCGCACGTTCTTCGCGTACTGGATCGCACATCCGGGCAAGAAGCTGCTGTTCATGGGCGGCGAGTTCGGCCAGTTCATCGAGTGGAATTACGATGACAGCCTCGACTGGCATCTGCCGCAGCAGTACCCGATGCACAAGAAGATGCTCGAGTACAGCCGCGCACTCAATAAATTCTACTGCGACCACAAGGCACTCTGGCAGGTCGACTTCGACTGGAATGGCTTCCAGTGGATCGACTGCAACGACAACGAGAACAGCATCGTCTCCTTCATCCGCAAGGCGGAGGACCCGTCCGACTACCTCGTCGCCGTCTGCAACTTCACGCCGGAGGTCCGCCATGGCTACCGCATCGGCGTGCCGGAGAAGGGCAGCTATATCGAGGTATTCAACTCGGACGACGAGGCCTTCGGCGGCAGCGGCGTCAAGAACGAGGGCGAGATCAAGACGGAGGATGTCAAGTGGCATGACCGCGATCAGTCCATCGTGCTGACGATTCCGCCGATGGCAACTATCTATCTGCGCCACAAGGGACAGCTGGCCGCTGGCCGGAATTCTTTTGACGAGGCTCCGGCGGAGCTCGAAGTCAGAGGCCATGAAGAAAAAAGTTCTGCCGACAAGGCAGAAGCCGCCGAAGCAAAGCCAAAGAAGACGGTGCGCAAGCGCACGGCTGCCCAAAAGGCAGAGACGTCTGCAGAAGCTCCGGAAGAGAAGCCGAAGCGCCGCGGCCGTCCCCGCATGACGGAGGAAGAGAAGGCTGCGGCCAAGGCCAAGAGAGAGGCTGAGAAGGCCGCCAAGTCTGAGAAAGCGCCGAAGAAGACGACGCGCCGCCGCTCTGCGGCCAAGACGACAGCCAAGAAGACGACGCGCAAGACGACGAAGAAGACAGCCAGCAAGACGGCAAAAGCTGCAGCTGCTGAATCCTGATTCTATTCTTGATGTTATTCTTGTTACTGATACTGCAATATCCACTATGAGGGGGATTCATGAATGAAAGTTCTATATGTTGCTTCTGAGGCTGTTCCTTTTGCCAAGACGGGCGGTCTTGCCGATGTGGCGGGCTCGCTGCCGAAGGCACTCAAGGCAGAGGGCGTCGATGTCCGCGTCATCATGCCGAAATTCGGCAAGATCCCGGAGAAGTTCCGCAATGCGATGGAGCACGTCTACGACGGTGAGATCCCGGTTTCCTGGCGTTCTAAATACGTCGGCCTCGATAAGATCGAGCACGACGGCGTCACCTACTACTTCGTCGACAACGAGGAGTACTTCCGTCGCGAAGGCTTCTACGGCTACGGCGATGATGCAGAGCGCTTCTCGTTCTTCTGCCGCGCCGTGCTCAACCTGCTGCCAGCCATGGACTTCTGGCCAGATGTCATCCACACGAATGACTGGCATTCGGGCCTCGTCAATGTGCTGCTGAAGCTCGAGCATCAGGGCGATGAGCGCTACGAGAAGATCCGCACGCTCTACACCATCCACAATCTCAAGTATCAGGGTGTCTTCCCGAAGGATGTCATGAGCGATGTGCTTGGCCTCGACTGGAAGTACTTCAACAACGGCGACCTCGAGTTCTACGATGCCGTCAACTTCATGAAGGGCGGTCTGATTTACGCTGACTACATCTCGACGGTCAGCAAGACGTATGCCAAGGAGATCCAATACGAGTACTTCGGCGAGCATCTCGACGGCCTGCTGCGCAGCCGTCAGGACACGCTGTTCGGCATCGTCAACGGCATCGACTACGACGTCTACAATCCGAGCACGGACAAGAACCTCTACGAGGGCTACGATGTCACGACGCTCGACCGCAAGGCGGATAACAAGGTCCTCTTGCAGAAGGACCTCGGTCTGCCAATCAGCCGTCGCACGCCGATGGTCGCCATGGTCACGCGCCTCGTCGCGGCGAAAGGTCTTGACCTCGTCGTGCGCATGATGGACGAGATCCTGCAGCATGAGGATATCCAGTTCGTCCTGCTCGGCACGGGCGACAAGGAGTATGAGGACTGGTTCAAGGGTCTGGCTTGGCGCTTCCCGAAGAAGGTGTCGGCCAACATCTACTTCTCGAACCAGCTCGCACAGCGCATCTACGCGGCTTCGGATATCTTCCTGATGCCGTCGAACTACGAGCCGTGTGGCATCGGCCAGCTCATCGCGCTGCGCTACGGCTCCGTGCCGGTCGTGCGCGAGACGGGCGGCCTCAAGGACACGATCATCCCGTACGACAAGTACACGAAGAAGGGCAATGGCTTCCGCTTTGCCGACTACAATGCGCATGAGATGATGTACGCGCTCAAGCGCGCACTGAGCGCCTATGAGAACTACGAGGAATGGAAGCAGATCGTGGAGAATGCCATGAACTCGGATTACAGCTGGAAGGAATCGGCTCGCGAGTACAAGGCACTCTACGAGAAGCTGACGGGCTCGGGCGCACCGGAAGAATAAGAGAAAAATACAGAACGAGTAAGTGAGAAGGAGGGCGGCAGATAATGCCGCCTTTCTTTTGGAAGGAGGAGTATTCATGCTGACACAGGAGCAAGTCTGGCATGACTCTCAGGATATCAACTACCGATCGCCCGTTGGGGCGGCAGAAGCGGGATCGAAAGTCAGGATGAGTCTGCGCCTGCGCACGAAAGAGGGGATCCGTCAGGTCATCCTGCGCTGCTGGCAGGACCAGACGGGTGAGCATCTCATCCCTCTGGAGACGAAGGATGACCCATTCCAGGAGGAACATCTCTACAGCGGCTGGCTGCCGCTGCCAGAAAAGGGAGGCCTCGTCTGGTATTACTTCATCATCTCGATGGAGGATGGCACCTGGTACTACGGCAACAATCCGGAACAGCTCGGCGGCATGGGCACGCTCTACGACCATGTGCCGCCTTCGTTCCAGATCACGGTGTTCAACAAGGGTGCCAAGACGCCGGACTGGTTCAAGCACGCCGTCATGTACCAGATCTTCCCGGATCGCTTCTCGCGCGAGGGCAACACCATCATCGAGAAGAAGGGCGCGGTCTTCCATGCCTGCTGGCAGGATGATCCGTGCTACTACAAGGACCCCGACACGAAGGAGATCGTCGCCTACGATTTCTTCGGCGGCAACCTCAAGGGCATCGAGAAGAAGCTTGACTACCTCAAGGACCTCGGCATCTCGGTCATCTACCTGAACCCGGTCTTTGAGTCGGAGAGCAATCACCACTACGACACGGGTGATTACCACAAGATCGACCCGATTCTCGGCTCGAATGAGGACTTCCGCCATCTCGTCGACACGGCGAAGGCGAAGGGCATCCGCATCATCCTCGACGGTGTCTTCAGCCATACGGGCAGCAATAGCCGCTACTTCAACCGTGAGGGCCAGTACAACACGATCGGCGCATTCCAGTCGCCGGATTCTCCGTACTACGAGTGGTACAACTTCCGCAACTTCCCGTACGAGTACGAGAGCTGGTGGAATTTCTCCACGCTGCCGGACGTCAAGGAGACGACGCCATCCTACATGGACTTCATCATCTACGACAAGGACAGCGTCATGCACCACTGGATGAAGGAGGGCATCGCGGGCTGGCGCCTCGACGTCATCGACGAGCTGCCGGCAGCCTTCTCGCAGGCCTTCTTCGCGGAGCTCAAGAAGACGGATCCCGATGCTGTCATGATTGGCGAGGTCTGGGAGGATGCGTCTCACAAGGTCGCCTACGGCGTGCCGCGCGAGTACCTCTGCGGCCAGGAGATGGACTCGGCCATGAACTACCCGTTCCGTCAGATCCTATTTGACTTCTTGCTCGGCCGCACGGATGCCAGGATGAGCCTGCGCCGCTTCGAGAGCCTGCGCGAGAATTATCCGCGTGAGAATTTCTACGCGATGATGAACCTCATCGGCAGCCACGATGTGGAGCGCGCCATCACGGTGCTCGGCGAGGAGCCGTTCTACGACGGCATGCCGGCCATCGAGCAGTCGCGCGCACGCCTGTCGGACGACCAGTACAATCTCGGCATGGCGCGCCTCTTCATGGCGGCGCTCTGGCAGATGACGTACCCGGGCGTGCCGTGCGTCTACTACGGCGATGAGATCGCGATGCAGGGCTTCAAGGACCCGTACAACCGTCGCCCCTACGACTGGGAGCACGGCGACACGTACGTCAGGAGCCGTTACGAGCGCATGATCCGCGTGCGCAATGAGCACACGGCCCTGCAGACAGGCGAGCTCCTGCCGCTCTACGCCGAGGGCGACGTCATGGCCTTCGCGCGCCTCGTGCGCGGCGGCCGCGATGTCTTCGGCGAGCCCGCGAAGGACGAGTGCTTCATCTCGCTCTTCAACCGGAGCCTCAAGGAGAAGAAGACTGTCATGCTGCAGGTTGGCGACTTCGCGGACGGCGTCTTTGCCGATGCCTTCCATCCCGAGACGCGCTTCACGGTCGAGAACGGCCAGCTGACGGTCACATTGCTGCCGCTCAAGGGCTTCCTCCTGCAGAACATCCCGCCTGAGCACCGTTACAAGCACGAGGCTGGCGTCCTGCTGCACCCGACGTCGCTGCCGTCGAAATACGGTGTCGGCGACTTCGGCAAGGAGGCATACCGCTTCGTCGACTTCCTCGAAGAAGCGGGCCAGCACGTCTGGCAGATCCTGCCGCTCGGCCCGGTCGGCTTCAGCTATTCGCCGTACCAGTCCCCGTCGGCCTTTGCGGGCAACCCGCTGCTCATCGACATCGACGAGCTCGTCGAGAAGGGCTGGCTCAGCAAGCAGGAGGCCAAGGTCACTTACGCGGACTTCGACTCGTCGGCCGACTTCGAGCCGGCGCGCACCTTCAAGAACAAGTGCCTGCGCAAGGCACATGAGGCATTCCAGCGCGATGCAGCGGCCCAGGCGGACTACGAGGCATTCTGCTGCAAGGAAGCCTACTGGCTCGACGACTACGCGCTGTTCGAGGCGGCGAAGCGGGACTTCGACAACAAGGGCTGGATGGACTGGCCGGAGAACATTAAGAAGCGCGAGCCTGCCGCTCTCGCCTCGCTTGCAAAGCGCTTGGCTGAGGACATCGCGCTGCAGAAGTTCATGCAGTACCTTTTCCACCGCCAGTGGCAGCGCCTGCACGACTACGCGAAGGAGAAGGGCATCCGCATCATGGGCGACATGCCGATCTTCCTCGCGCAGGACAGCGCCGATGTCTGGGCGAACCAGCAGCTCTTCGACCTCAACGCGGATGGCACGGCCCATACGGTTGCGGGCGTACCGCCTGACTATTTCAGCGCGACGGGACAGCTCTGGGGCAATCCGCAGTACAACTGGCAGGCCATGAAGGCCGAGAACTACGCCTGGTGGAAGAAGCGCTTCCAGAAGCTCTACGAGATGGTGGACATCGTGCGCATCGACCACTTCCGCGGCTTCGAGTCGTACTGGGAGGTCGATGGCAAGGCGAAGAACGCCATCAAGGGCCGCTGGCTTCCGGGACCGGGCAAGCCGTTCTTCGATGAGGTGCGCCGCACGCTCGGCGACCTGCCCATCGTGGCGGAAGACCTTGGCATCATCACGCCGGAGGTCGAGAAGCTTCGCGACGACTGTGGCTTCCCGGGCATGAAGGTGCTCGAGTTCACGCTCTATCTCAATCACCAGCACCGCCTGAGCACCGTCGTGCCGGAGAACAGCATCGTCTATACGGGCACGCACGATAACAACACGCTCGTCGGCTGGCTCAAGGACGAGATCACGCCGTCCCTGCGCAAGGCCATCGCGGACCTCGTGCGCGCGGATGTGCGCAAGCCCGAGGAGATCGCCAGCCACCTCGTCGGCTTTGCCTACGCTTCGAATGCACGCCTCGCCGTCGTCCCGATGCAGGATCTCCTGCAGCTCGACGGCAGTGCGCGCATGAACACGCCGGGCACGTCGGAGGGGAACTGGAGATGGTGCATGCGCCCCGGCGACCTCGAGAAGGTCGACGCAGCGAAGCTCCATGAGCTTGCCGTCCGCACGGGCCGCGCTTGATGGCGGCTGGACGACTGGACGGTCAGCATCGATAGGATAAAGCCAAATTGACGGGTCTATCTTGGAAAAGATGGGCCCGTCATTTTATTTTTTCATCTTTTTGTGGTATTCTAGAATCGTATATTTTCAGCAGTCTGAATACCTGCAGGATAGAAGGTGTTTTTCATGATTGATATCCCAGCCAACTGGATGGAGAAGGTCCAGAATATCGACTGGTCGAAGGTCAAGGAGTCCGTCAAAGACTACGGCCCGGCCATAAAGGTGCTGCAGCAGACCTGGTCGAAGGAATCGCTGCTCGAGATCAGCCAGGGCAAGCTGTTCGTGCCGGACTCGGTCATCAACGAGGCCATCGCCAAGAAGATACCGGAAGGGGGCTCCGTCACGGGCGTTACCGTGACATCGCATGCCAACGGGCGCCTCGACATCCGCGCTGAGACGAAGAAGGTCGGCCCCGTCGAACTGTCGGGCGAGATCCAGGAGTTCGTCCACGATGGCGACACCTCGTACATGAAGTACCGCGTGCGCAGCCGCAATATCCCCGAGCACGGGCTGATGTCGTGGGTCTTCTCGCGCGTCTCGCTCGCCATGGCAGAGCGCATGGTCGGCCATGTGGAACTCTCGGAGGACTTGCCGATTTCCATCCGCCACAACACCGTCACGGTCGACTACAGCAAAGTGCTCGCAGAGTCAGACTTCGGCAAGACGGAGTATCAGGGACACCGGCTCATGGACATGCTGGAGATCGAGGGCGCCAAGCCCAAGGATGGCGGCATCGAGTTCGATACGAAGCTCAATGTCCCGGATGATGTCAAGAAAGCGCTGGTGGCCGTCCTGGCCGACCAGCTGGATGAATAAGAGGGGAGAGATTTTTTGAGAAAGCAGATCGTGGCACTCGCGGCAGTGCTCTGCACGTTGGCCGTGACGCTGATTGGCATGCCAGAAGCATCGGCCCACCACAAGAATGAATGCCGCATTCGTCCAGGGCTTCCAGCCAGGGCGCGAGGTCAAAGCCTTCCATCCAGCTGCAAAAATCGCTCCCTTGTGATAGGCTTTCTCCACCACGTCGGCCATGCGGCGGTCCGCACGGGACAGCACGCCTTCCAGATGACTCATGGCCGGTTCATGCCAGCGCAGTTTCAGGCATTCTGGCCCTTGAACAATTCGCGCACCAGATGAACCCGACGGCTCGATCTCCTGCCCGGCCTGATCTGGGCTTCCCACTGGAAGGGCGTGAAGGGCTTGGGCACAAAGGGCGACAGGGCGGCCGTGACTTGCAGGCGGGGTCCGCCGCGCCCGGCGGCGTCGCGCACCTTGCGGCAGAGATCGGCAATGGCGGCCAGGTCTTCGTCCGTTTCCGTGGGCAGGCCGATCATAAAGTAAAGCTTGACCAGCCGCCAGCCGTGTTCCAGCAGTTTCTGGGCGTGCAGCAGCAGTCCCTCTTCGCTGACGCCCTTGTTGATGACGTCGCGCAGGCGCTGGCTGCCCGCTTCCGGAGCCAGGGTGCAGCCGGTGCGCCGCAGATCGGCCATGCGTTCGATGATCTCGTCGTCGATGGAGCCCACGCGCAGAGAAGGCACGGGAAAGACTGATCTGTTCGCGGGCGCAACGGTCCAGCACGCCGTGGCAAAGTGTCTTGAGGGCGGAAAAATCTCCGGTGCTCAAGGAAAGAAAGGATATTTCGTCGAAAACCGGTTTCATGCAGGCAGTCGTCCAGCAGGCTGGTAATATTGCCAGGGAACGCTCGCGCACGGGCCTGTAGACCATGCCCGCATGGCAGAACCGGCAGCCGCGCGTACAGCCACGGGCGATTTCCAGGGAAAGGCGGTTGTGCACCGCGCCCACGGGTACCACCTGCCGTGTGGGATAGACTGCCGTGTTCAGATCCGGCCACAATACGCCGCGCCGGGCGGGTGTAATCGGGCAGCAGGGGGACAAGCGCGCCGTCTTCTCCGGGCGCGAAAAGCGACGGCACATAGACGCCCGGGGATCAGCCGCGCCTCGCGCAGCAGCTGATCACGGCTCCAGCCGTGATCCAGAGCGCGTTCCAGCAGGCGCAGCACGTCGGGCAGGCTTTCTTCGCCGTCTCCCAGAACCATCAGATCCATGAAGGGCGTCAAAGGTTCGGCGCTCAACAGCGCGCCGCCGCCCGCGATGACCAGGGGACAGGCCGTCAGGTCCTGGCCGCGTTGCGCGGAGCGCAGGGGAATGCCCGCCAGATCCAGCATGTAGAGCACATTGGTATAGCAGAGCTCATGCGTGATGGAAAAAGAGACGCAGTGCAACCGGGCCAGGGGCGTGTCCGACTCCAAGGTACAGAGCGGAGCGTTATTGGCGCGCAGAACGGCCCCGGCTTCGCGGTCCGGGGCCATGGCCCGCTCGGCCCACCAAGCCTCGTGGGCGTTGACGATGCCGTAAAGGATCTTCTGTCCCAGGTAGGACATGCCCACCTCATAGGTGTCGGGAAAAGCCAGGGCCATGCGCAAGCGCACACGCGCGGGGTCTTTGCGGCAGGCACCGTCTTCTATACCGGCAAAACGGCTGGGTCTGGGCAGCAAGGGCAGAAGGTCGCGCATGGTATCCTCATTTGAGCCGGGGTATAAAAAAGGCGGCGCTCAACGCCGCCTTTACTAAGACTGGATGTTCGGAACCGCTTTACTTGATCAGGCCGCTGCCGTTGCCGCCGGGCAGGGGACCGGAGCCGAACTGCATCTTGCCGAGGCCACCGGCCACAGTGAGGTTGGTGCTGGCTTCGATGTACTTGTCCTGAAGTTCCTTGGGCGTATCGGCATAGCGGTAGAGGAAAGTTTTTCCCCTCCAGCGTGCCGCTGAAATTGGGTTCAAAGGGATAACCGTAGGGCAGCATCATCATCTGCACGCCCTGCTGAGTGGGGATGCTCTGGATGGCGGCCACGTCATTGAGGCAGTCTTTTTCCTGATCATATTTGCCGATGACCAGTTCACCCGTCACCAGCTTCATCAAGCGGATATCATAAGCCATGCTTTGCTCCTCATAAGTAGTTGGATTTAGGTAGGCATTGGCGGAGCGCATGTCAAGGGATTTTCTGTTGCCATCAGCCGCGAAACGGCTACATTGGGGGGCATGAGCAAGGATGATTTTCCTATCGGCGCGACGCCGCCGCGGGCCCGTATCGCCCTGGCAAGAAAAGCATGGGCCATGGCTCTTCGCCCGCCCCGGAACCTGCTGGATCTGGCCCTGCACCACAGTCCTGGGCCAATGAGTATTCCGGTGGGCAGCACCATAATGAACGGCAGGAATTTCTGGGCGACGCCGTGCTGGAACTCTGTGTTTCCCTGGGAGCTGTTCCGCCGTTTTCCGGAGGCGCGGGAAGGGGAGCTGACCAAGCTGCGCGCGCGTCTGGTGAGCACGGTCAGCCTGGCTGAACGGGCGCGGGAATTCGGCCTGGACAGCCTGCTGAAGCTGGGCAAGGGCGAGGAACGCCAAGGCGGCCGCAGCCGCGATTCCGTACTCAGCGACGTGCTGGAGGCGGTGCTTGCCGCAGTATACGAAGATGGCGGTTTTACCGCCGCGCAGGCGGCGGTGGCCCACATCTTCGCGCCGCATTGGCCGCGAGCGGCCGGGGAACCGCAGAGGAAGGATTATAAGACACGCTTGCAGGAAGTGGCGCAGCAATTATTCAGGGAGCGGCCGGTGTACGTGCAACTGGCAAGCCATGGCCCGGAACACGCCAAAATTTTTGAAGTTTCCCTGCATCTGCCGGACGGCAGAGAATTCACGGCCAGCGGCACAAGCTGCAAAAAAGCCGAGCAGGAAGCCGCCCGCCAAGCCCTGAACTCGCTGGAACATGCTGAAGAAAACCCGGATGCCCGTCCTTTCCTGACGCCATAAGCCGGTATATTACGCGAAAGCCGGGCCGGAAAATTTTTTCCCGGCCCGGGGGCACGGCCCCCGGGCCTCCCGTCTTTGGTCTGCCACAGCCTATGTAGAGATAGCCTAGCCGCCGATGAGCTGCATGGCCATCTGGGGCAGCGAGTTGAGCTTGCGAAAGCATGGCTACCGCACTCTGACTCAAAATCTGGGTACGAACAGAACTGCGTCATTTCCGTGGCCACATCCACGTCGCTGATGCGCGATTCCGCCGCCTGCAGGTTTTCGACCTGAATGGTCAGATTGGTGACCGTGTTTTCCAGCCGGTTCTGGGTGGCGCCCAGACTCGCCCGCACATTGTCCTTGGCCACAATGGCGTTGTTCACGGCCACCAGGGACATCTGGGCCTCTTCCTGGGTTGCGATGGAGCGGCCGCCGGCGCTGAAGGTTTTTGACGCCTCATAGACCTCCGCGAGCGCCGCGCTGCGAAGCTTTTCGAAGTCACCAAGATTAACCCCTGCTACATCATCCGTGTATGCCATCAAGGCTCCTATCTCGCCATTATTGAACCCATAGGATTCCTGCTGCGCCGTTTCCGTGAATTCCTTTGGGTGACCATAATTGTACAGAGCCGCCTTGGCCCAGGCGAACTGCCATTTCTCCTTGTCTCTGTCGGAGAGTGTGGCAAATTCATTTTTATCCACAAAGAATTCGAGATTATAGCCTGTTTCCTTTCCCCCTGAGAGAAAGGACCCCCCAGTATTTTCCTCAGCGTTCCATATCTCCATGACAGCGTCTATATTATCCTCTCCTCCTTTCGCCAGTACGCTCAATACAGACTTAAAGTCGTCGGCGTACGTATCAACCAGCTTTTGCAGGGCGCCTTTAGCCGCGGCAGTAAAAGGATCGCCCTCAGCCGCATCAATTTGAGCGGAGAGGCTGTTCTTGAATTTGACGCTCAGGCGATCCAGCATATTGTCCAGCGTGGCGCCCTTTCCGAGGCCTAACGCCTCGGCCGTGCAGTCGTTGATATTAAGAAAGTAGTAGTCCTCGGCCGCATCGTTTGCCGTGCCGAAGTGCACCTTGAGAGCGCCGGTCGGGGTTGCCGTTTCGCCGTCGTGCTGGCCCTCGAGACTTCCGTCCAGGAGGTGAATGCCATTAAAGTCCGTGGCATTGGCGATACGGGTGATTTCAGCGGCCATGGCCTGATATTCGTCATCGATCATCTTGCGCTGGGTGGCATCATAGGTGCCGGTAGAGGCCTGTTCCGCCAGTTCCTTCATGCGCACCAGCTTTTCATCAATGACGCCCAATGCGCCGTCGGCGGTCTGGATCAGGGAAATGGCGTCGTTGGCGTTGCGCGCGCCCTGCTGCAGCGCGGCGATGTCCGAGCGCATCAACTCGCGGATGGCGAGCCCGGCTGCGTCGTCGGCCGCGCTGTTGATGCGCAGGCCCGAGGACAGGCGCCGGGTTGAGGTTTGCAGATTGCTGTAGTGGTCGGTCAGGGTGTTGGCGACGTTGGTCGCCATCTGATTGTGATTGACGTACATGACTATCCCTCCATGAATAGCGTCGTTCCTGCAGGCGGAGCGCAAAGGCTCGTTTGCATCCGGGCAAGCGCCTGCGCGCCCTTCCCTGGTCAGGGAAGCGGCGGGCCATTGATTTCATGCGGGGGTCCGGGTAAGTTCACTTCGCATTCTTCAGGAACCATGCAACCGCCCGCAAGGCCCCTATCTTTCGTTTGGGATATTTGTTAACCTCAATTTGGGATAAATAATTTCTTTTTGGAAATTATAAGAAATTCAAAGGGAGCACAGCCGGAAGAAAAAGGGGCGGGACGCTGTGATATCGGCTTGTTATGGAAACATTTGGCGAGCGGCTACGGCAGTTACGCGGCTCCCAATCACAGGCGGCCTTTGCCTCTCTGTTGGGAATTCCGCAGGTAACACTTGGAAATTACGAGCGAAACAGAAACCAGCCCCGTTTTGAAGTGATAGGCGATATTTGCGCCCGTTTTGAAGTGTGCCCGGAATGGCTTCTGTTCGGAACCGGCCCCATGCGCCCCGGCGCGGCGGCATCACCGGGAGAGGGCCCCATGACGCGCCGCTTTCACAGGAGGCGGAGGCCCGCTGTGCCGCTCTTGAAAGTCAGCTGCGCGAAGTGAACAAGGAACGGCGCGAGCTGAGCGAGGAAAATCGTCGGCTGCACCGTGAAAAAGCCTCTCTGCTTGAGCGGAACGCGGAGTTGCGCGAAAGCCTGGCGCGGCTTGAAAGCGCGCGTTTGGTTTCAGGCCGTATCAGCCCTGGCGCGGATGCTGGCTAGGAGGGTGGACGCCCGACGGGCAGGGGATATGAAGACGGAGCAATGAAGTGATGCGGGCCGGGAGGTCAGCAGACGGCTCCGCCGAAGGCGGCGCCGTTATGAGGGACGGGAATTTGAGCCAGGCAGGCCGAACAGGCCGGTCAGCCGGGCGGCCAGAAACTCCAGGGTCTGTTCCGGCGTGCGGCGGCCGCTTTTGACCTGCCACTCGGCGTCCGCCACGGCCGCCATGCCCTCAGCCAGGCCCCGTGGCCCGAGACGCAGGGCCAGTTGTTTCTTGAAGCCCGCCTCCGAGGGATGCAGGCGTACCTTTTCCCCGGCCTGGGTCTGCCAGAGCAGGCGCAGCTCACGGGCCAGCAGGGCCAGCAGGGAAAAAAGCAGGCTGTCGCTGTCCCGGCTGCGGGACAGTTCCTTCCAGACGGCGGCCAGATTACCGGCCTCCATATGCCGGATGCAGGCAAAGACGTTGCATTCCGGGCTCCAGGCGGCGGTTGCGGTCATGGCGGCGGTGATGGCCCCTCCGCCTGCGTCACCGGTCCCGCCGCGCAGAAGCGAGAGTTTTTGCAGTTCGTTTTCGATGGCTTGGGCGTCCGGCGGCACGGAGGCGCAGAACTGTTCCAGCGCATCGGCCTCAAAGGTCAGACCCAGATCGCGGGCGCGCTGCTGCACATGGCGCTTGACGCCGCGTTCGGTCAGGCCCTCATGCCGCCAGATCCAGCCCTGCCGGTCGGCAAAGGCCAGACAGCGCAGCTTGGCGATATGCGCCGGAATTTTGGGCTGCCCCTTTTCCCAGTTCACTTCCAGGCAGAAGAAAGGCCAGCACTGGGCCGAGGGCCTGGCCAAGGCCTGGGAAATCTTTTTCCAGACGGCCGCCGGCCAGAGCTGGGCCTGACGGACCAGCAGGACACGCGAAGCGCCGAACAGGCCTTGCAGGCTGAGCTGCTCCCAGAAGCGCGGGGGCGGGTCCTCGTCGCCCCAATAGCACGTGACGTTCCCACGGGCCGCCCGCAGGTGGAAAGACAGCCAGTTGCTCCGCGAGATGCGCGCGGAGCAACCGGCTGTCCGGGCAGACCAGAAAGCTGAAACCGGGCCTGCCCTGTCTGTCGGTTCCGTTCTGCGGGCTCATGCCGGTGGCGGCCTAATTGGCCACGATGTTGACCAGTTTGCCGGGCACTACCACCACTTTGCGCACGGTCAGATCGGCTGTGTGGCGCTGCACGGCGGGATCGGCCAGGGCTGCCTGTTCCAGGGCGGCCTTGTCCGCTCCGGCGGGCACTTCCAACGTGCCGCGCAGCTTGCCGTTGACCTGCAGGGCCACGGTGAGCAT
>ENA-OQCL01000004-OQCL01000004.1-human-gut-metagenome-genome-assembly--contig:-NODE-4-length-128094-cov-12.571882_pt1 | contig 128094 bp, 128 predicted proteins | sample MGYA00242502_ERZ504586 | MGnify/ENA primary metagenome ERZ504586 (study PRJEB26092, sample SAMD00036316) | human gut metagenome | host: Homo sapiens | study: EMG produced TPA metagenomics assembly of... | reverse complement strand
TTGCCGGAACGGCCGGCCCCGTGAGGGCGGCTGTTCATTTTTTGCTTGTAATCGAAGGGAAATTTCTGATATAAATGCACCTGAATGCTATTTGGGGAGGAAGCCCTGTGGGATATCTGGAAAAATTTGTGGAATGCGCTGGACTTCGGCTCCCTGTGGGATCTGCTGCTGCGGCTGGTGTCGGTGTTTCTGTGCCTGACGGTGCATGAAAACGTGCCACGGGCTGGCGGCGCTGGCTTTGGGGGACCCCACTGCCAAGCGGGCCCGGCGGCTGAGCCTGAACCCTCTGCGGCACATCGACTGGTTCGGCCTGCTGATGATGGTAACGGTGGGCTTCGGTTGGGCCAAGCCTGTGCCGGTGGACCCCCGGTATTTCCGCCGGCCCAAGCAGGGCATGGCCCTGACGGCGCTGGCCGGGCCGGTGTCCAACTTCCTGCTGGCGCTGGTGCTGCTGTTTGCCGGACGGCTGGTGTATGACTATGCCCCGTATTCTGAAGCGAATCAGAGGCTTCTGACGTTTCTGCTGACCACGGCCATCCTGTCGCTGGGTCTGGGGCTGTTTAACCTGATCCCCGTTCCGCCGCTGGACGGCAGCAAGGTGTTGTTTTCTCTGCTGCCGGACCGGGCGTATAACATGATGCTGCGGTACGAGCGGTACGGCATGCTCCTGCTGTGGGCGATGGTGCTGCTGGGCGTGGGTGACAAGTGGATGAGCGCCGCTATCCAGTGGACGTATGAGCTATTCTGCCGCGTGGTCGGCTTTTGAGAGGGTACAGGCAAATTGGAAAGTCCCATTTATAAGCTGGAAAAGGTGGTCCAGGGAAAAGAGGAGCTCCAGGATTTTGAGGGGCCCCTGGACCTGATCCTGTTCCTGCTGAGTAAGAATAAGATCGAAATACAGGATATCCCCATTGCCCTGATTCTGGACCAGTATCTGGCGTATCTGGACCGGCGCAAGGAGATGGATCTGGAGGTGGCCAGCGAGTTTGTGACCATGGCTGCCCACCTGATGTATATCAAGACACGGATGCTCCTGTCCCTGGAGGATGAGGAGGCCAAAAACGAGATGGATGCCCTGATTCAATCTCTGGCAGAGCGGCAGCGGGGCGAGGCCTATGCCCGGGTGCGCCGTCTGGCGGAGCTGCTGGGGCCTATGGGCGAGTTCGGCCGCCGCATCCTGACCCGGCCCCCGGAGCCCGTGGAACGGGGCAAGGTGTATGAATACGACCAGCGGCCCGGGGATCTGGTCATCGCCATGCAGGAGATGACGGACCGGCGGGGGCAGGCGGAGACGCCGCCGCTGCGTGCCTTTGACGAGATTGTCAAGCGGGAGCCCTATCCCGTGGAGCAGAAGGCCAAGGAGATCATCCGGAGGCTGAAGACGGGCGGCATTACGCGGTTTTTGCTGCTGTTTCGCGGCAGCCGCAGCCGCAGCGAGCTGGTGGCCACGTTTATGGCGGTGCTGGAGCTGTGCCGCAGCCGGATCATCCGGCTGGCGGGACCTGCTGCCGACTGCACCGTTGCCTGCCGGGAGGACAGCGAGGAATAAAACATGGAAGCAATGGAAATGAAGGAAATAGAGGCCGCGGTAGAGGGCATTCTGTTCGCCTCCGGGGAGCCGGTGGCGGCGGACCGTATTGCCGTGGCATTGGAGCTGGACCGGGACACCGTGGACCAGGTGCTGCGCCGTCTGGCGGACTATTACAGCTATGAGCGCCGGGGCATGCGCCTGGTGCGGATGGAGGACACCTGGCAGCTGTGCTCCGCACCGGAGTATGCCGACGTGATCCGACGGGCCTTTGAGATCCGCAAGCCCGCCAAGCTCTCCCAGCCGGCGCTGGAGGTGCTGACCGTCATCGCATACTATCAGCCCACCACCCGGGCCTATGTGGATCAGATCCGGGGGGTGGACAGCTCGTATACCGTGGGGCTGCTGCTGGACCGGCACCTCATCGAGGAATGCGGCCGTTTGCAGGTGCCGGGACGGCCCCGGCTGTACCGCACCACCAAGGCGTTTCTGCGGGCGTTTCATCTGAACTCCCTGGACGACCTGCCGGAAATTCCGGGGCTGGAGGCGGATGGTCAGCTGCGGCTGGACCAGGACGGCGCCGTTCAGGATCCGGAACAATAAGCAATAGAAGGGGGATCCCCGCATGGCTGCACTGTGGATACTGGGCATACTGCTGGCACTGATCGTGGCGGCGCTGTTTCTGCGGGTAGGGGTGCGCATTGCCTTCGGGCAGGAGCTGCGCGTTACCGCCGCAGCGGGGCCTGTGCGGATGCAGATCGTGCCGCGTCCCCCGAAAAAGCCCAAAAAACAGAAAAAGCACAAGGAGAAAAAGAATCCGCCTGAAAAGCAGAAGGCAGCACCCCGGGAGAAGCGGAAGCTGGGCCTGACGCCCGGCGATATCCGGTCGGCCCTGCCGTATCTGTGGAAGTCCTTGCAGGGGGGGCTGAGAAAGACCCGGCAGCGGCTGCGCATTGACCCCATGCAGGTGTCGGTGATCCTGGGCGGGGAGGAGGACCCGGCGGCGTCTGCCGAGACCTACGGCTGGATCAGCGCGGCGGTGTGGACGTTTATGCCCCGGCTGGAGGAGCTGATGCGTATCCCGGACCCGTATATTCATCTGGACGTGGACTATAACGCCCGGGAGACCAGGGCAGAGGGAGAGATCGGTCTTTTCTTCCAGATCAGGGATCTGTTTGCCATTGGCTTTGCCTTCGGTATCCCGGCACTGAAGTGGTTGCTGCGGTGGAAGAAGGAGAAGAAGCTGCGGGAGGCGGCCGCGCAGGCCGAACAGGCCCAGACGGTCCAGAAGACGGAAGAAACCGACGGTGCGAAAACGCCTGAGAACGATAAGAAAGGATGACACCCATGGAAAACAACGAGAGAAAGAACAATTCCCTGACGGAGCTGATGGAGGCGTCCATGAGCAAGATCCGCGATATGGTGGACTCCAATACCATCATCGGCGAGCCCATCCAGACCCCGGACGGCGTGACCCTGATCCCCGTGTCCCGGCTGAGCTTCGGCTTCGGCTGCGGCGGCGGCGATTACGGCAAGCAGGCCCCCAAGTTCGGCGGCGCCAGCACCGCCGGCGTGAAGGTGGAGCCGGTGGCGTTCCTGGTGGTGAAGGACGGCGTGACCCGGGTGATGCCCGTGGCGCTGCCTGCCGTGGGCACCGTGGACCGGGTCATCGATCTGGTGCCCCAGGTCATGGACCGGGTGGAGAGCTTCATCGACAAGAAGAAGGCGGAAAAAGAAACGTACTGAGTGAATAGAATGAGGTCATCGCTGTGGATATGGGGTGATCTCTGTGAGAAAACGGATGTGGCTTCTGGTGGGGCTGGCGCTGTGGTGGTGCCTGACGCCGGTGCGGGCGTGGGGTGTGTCCACCAGCGCCTCTGCCGCCGTGCTGATGGACGCGGACACCGGGCAGGTGCTGTATGACCACAACGGCAGCCGGCGGATGCTCATCGCCAGCACCACCAAGATCATGACGGCCCTGGTGGTGCTGGAGCGGGCGTCGCCTGGTGACGTCATCACTGTAAAGCAGAAACACATGACAGAGGGCTCCTCCATGTACCTCAGGCCCGGAGAGCGGGTGACGGTGGAGGAACTGCTGTATGGGCTGCTGCTGTGCTCCGGCAACGATGCGGCGGCGGCCCTGGCGGACTACTGCGGCGGAACGGCCTCCTTCGTCCGGCGGATGAACGGCCTGGCCCGGGAGCTGGGGATGGAGGACACGTCCTTTGCAAATCCCAGCGGCCTGGACGATGACGGTCATTATTCCACCGCCCGGGATATGGCCCGCCTGGCGGTCTATGCCGCCGGGAACCACACCTTTGCGCGCCTGTGCTCCACCCGGAGCGTTACGGTGGGCGGGCGCACCATGACCAATCACAACCGGCTTCTGCGGACGGTGCCCGGGTGCATCGGCATGAAGACCGGATACACCAGAGCCGCGGGACGGACCCTGGTCAGCGCTGCTGAACGGGACGGCCGGCGGCTGGTGGCTGTCACCCTGCAGGACGGCAACGACTGGGCGGACCATGCCGCCCTGTACGACTGGGGTTTTGCCCAGGAGACCAGGCAGGAGACGGCTGCATTGAACCGGGAGGATACGCCGTGAAGGAGCGTCTGCAAAAGATCATAGCCGCCGCCGGAATCTGCTCCCGCCGGGCGGCAGAGGACCTGCTGCGGCAGGGCCGGGTGCAGGTCAACGGACAGATCGCCGCCCTGGGAGACCGGGCGGACCCGGAGACGGACACCGTCACCCTGGACGGGCAGCCCCTGAGCCGGGAGCCGGAGAGAGTGTATCTGATGCTCAATAAGCCCCGGGGCTATGTCACCACCCTGTCCGACGAGCGGGGACGGCGGACGGCGGCGGAGCTGGTGTCCGGCTGCGGCGCACGGGTGTACCCTGTGGGGCGGCTGGACATGGACTCCGAGGGTCTGCTGCTGATGACCAACGACGGGGCGTGGATGCAGCGGCTGCTGCACCCCAGCCGCGAGATCGAGAAGGAATACCGGGTGACGGTAACGGGCCCGGTGGAGGGGGCCGCCGGACGGCTGGCCGCCATCCGGGACCTGGAGGGGGAGCGCATCCGTCCGGCCAGGGTGCGGGAGCTGTGGCGGGACGGAAATAAGGCTGCCCTGTCCGTGACCATCCATGAGGGAAAAAACCGCCAGATCCGCCGGATGTGCCGCCAGGCGGGACTGGCGGTGCGGCGCCTGCAGCGTGTGCGGGAGCACACGCTGACGCTGGGAGATCTGCCGGTGGGCCGGTGGCGGTACCTGACGCAGCAGGAGCTGCAAATGCTGGAAGGAAGCGAGAAGCGGTGAGTAAAAACGTGCTGCAGGCCATACGGGGCCGGATGGAGAGCTTTTCCCGGGGACAGAAGCGCATTGCCGATTATATTCTGATGAACTATGACAAGGCGGCGTTTATGACCGCGGGACACCTGGGGCGCAAGGCCCAGGTCAGCGAGTCCACGGTGGTGCGGTTTGCGTCCCAGCTGGGGTACGATGGGTATCCCAACATGCAGAGGGCTTTGCAGGAGCTGGTGCGGGGACGGCTTACCTCCCTCCAGCGCATTCAGGTGTCCCGGGATCAGATGCAGGAGCAGGACGTGCTCACCGGCGTGATGCAGCGGGATATGAACAGCATCCACACCGCCATTGAGCAGCTGGACCGGACGGCCTTTGACCGGGTGGTGGACCGCCTGCTGACCGCCAGCCACATCTATCTGATGGGGGTGCGGTCATCGGCATTTCTGGCGGGGTATCTGAACTTTTATCTGCACCTGATGTTCAAGAACGTGACTCTTGTGCAGAACGCTGCCGCAGGAGAAATCTTTGAGCAGCTCAGCCAGATCGGACCCGGAGATGTGCTGGTGGGCATCAGCTTTCCCCGGTATTCCCAGATGGCTATCCACGCCGTGGAGTACGCCCAGGACCGGGGAGCCGATGTGGTGGCCATTACCGACAGCCAGATGTCGCCCCTTTACCGCATGGCCACGGTGTCGCTGCTGGTGCGCAGCGACATGATCTCTTTTGTGGATTCCATGGCTGCGCCCCTGAGCCTGCTGAACGCGCTGATCGTGGCAGTGGGACGGCAGAAGAACGAGGAGGTATCCGGCACGTTCTCCCAGCTGGAGAACGTCTGGTCCAAATATAACATATTCGGGAAAGCGGAAGATGAATCATAAGCGTATCGCGGTGATCGGCGGGGGAGCCGCCGGATTGATGGCGGCCATTGCCGCCGCCGAAAGCGGCGGACAGGTGACGCTGCTGGAGCCCAACGAGCGGCTGGGCAAAAAACTGAACATCACCGGCAAGGGCCGGTGCAACGTGACCAACAACTGCTCCCGGGAGGAGCTGCTGCGGAACATCCCCCGGAACGGACGTTTTCTGTACGGGGCCTTTGCCCGGTTCGACAGCCGGGATGCCATGGCGTTTTTTGAGACGCTGGGGGTGCCCCTGAAAACCGAGCGGGGAAACCGGGTCTTTCCCCAGTCGGACTGCGCCTTCGACGTATCCGGGGCTCTGCGCCGCCGGTGTGAGCGGCTGGGGGTGCGATGGGTCCGGGACCGGGCCGTGTCCGTGGAAACGGCGGAGGGCCGGGTCTGCGGCGTTGCTGGAGAAAAGGAAACGTATCCGGCGGAGGCGGTGATTTTGGCCACCGGCGGCGTCAGCTATCCCGGCACCGGCTCCACCGGCGACGGATACCGCATGGCGGCGGCCCTGGGCCACGGGATCGTATCGCCCTGCGGGTCGCTGGTGCCCCTGGTCAGCGATGACGGCGACTGCCGCCGGATGCAGGGACTGGCTCTGAAAAATGTGGAGCTGACGGCTCTGAACGGGAAGAATAAGGTGCAGTTCCGGGATTTCGGAGAGCTGCTGTTCACCCACTTCGGTGTGTCGGGGCCGCTGGTGCTGTCCGCCAGCGCCCATTTGCGGCACTGGGACCGGGAAAAATACCGGCTGTGCATCGATCTGAAGCCGGCGCTGGACCGGGACAAGCTGGAGGCCCGTATTCTGCGGGACCTGGGGGAGAATCCCAACCGGGACTTTGAAAAGATCGTGGCCGGGCTGGTGCCCCACAGTATGGTGCCGGTGCTGCTGGATCGGCTGGAGGTCCCGGCAGGGCTGAAGGCCAACTCCGTGACGAAGGCCCAGCGGCGGGCCCTGGAGGAGCTGCTGAAGTGCTTTTCCGTGTCCGTTACCGGACCGCGTCCGGTGGCCGAGGCCATCGTTACCTCCGGCGGCGTGCAGGTGAGCCAGGTGCAGCCGTCTACCATGGAATCAAAGCTGACCCCGGGGCTTTATTTTGCCGGGGAAATACTGGATGTTGACGCCTATACCGGCGGCTTTAACCTACAGATCGCCTGGTCCACCGGGCATCTGGCGGGGACAAGCGCCGCCGGAGCGGAAGGAGAATGAATATGCCTGAACTGTATTCCGTAGCCATAGACGGGCCCTCCGGGGCCGGAAAGAGCACGCTGGCCAAGGCCGCAGCAGCGGCCCTGGGGATCTGTTATGTGGACACCGGGGCCATTTACCGCACCATCGGCTATGGCGTGTATTGCCGGGGCATTGACCCGTCGGATGCGGCGGCCGTGGCGGCGGTCCTGCCGGAGATGCGGCTGGAGCTGCATTATGACCAGGCAGGGCTTCAGCGGATGAAGCTGGCAGGCCGGGACGTGACGGAGGAGATCCGCCTGCCGGAAATGTCCAAATACGCGTCCAAGGTCTCCGCCATCCCGGCAGTGCGGGACTTCCTGCTGGAGCTGCAGCGGGACCAGGCCCGCCGCCGCAGCGTGATTATGGACGGCCGGGACATCGGCACGGTGGTGCTGCCGGACGCCACGGTGAAGATCTTCCTCACCGCTGCGCCGGAGGTGCGGGCCATGCGCCGCTGCCGGGAGCTGGAGCAGCGGGGCACGCCCCAGCCCTATGAGCAGGTGCTGCGGGACATTGTGGACCGGGACTGGGCCGATTCCCACCGGGACATCGCGCCCCTGTGCAAGGCGGAGGATGCCGTGGAGCTGGACACCGGGGCGCTGACCTTTGACGAGAGCCTTCGGCTGCTGCTGGATACCATAAGGAGGCGGGCAGGACTGTGAAAAATCCGCATTTTGTCCGGATACAGAAAATTCTGGGGCCGCTGGTGCGGTTTTTGTTCCCCATTACCCTGGAGGGGGCGGAGAATCTGCCGGATGACCGGCCGGTGATGCTGTGCGCCAACCACAGCAGCGCCTGGGATCCCATTTTGTTTGTGGCAGCCATATGGACGGGTTATCCCCTGCGGATCATGGCCAAAAAGCAGCTGCTGCGGATTCCCATCCTGGGCAGCATTCTCAAGGCCATCGGCGTGTTTGCCGTGGATCGGGGCAACTCGGACATTCTGGCGGTGAAAACCGCCATTCAGAGCCTGAAGCAGGGATGGAATCTGCTGATCTTCCCGGAGGGCACCCGGGTGAAGAACCCGGGACAGGCGGAGGTCAAGGGCGGCGCGGCCATGATGGCCATCCGCTCTGGGGTGGACATGGTACCCATGTTCATCGACACGAAAAAGCGCCTGTTCCGCCGGGTGCGGATCATCATCGGCCGGCCCTACAGCCCGGTGTATACCGGCCGGAAGGGCACGGCGGAGGAATACCAGGCCAACGCCGACGAAATCATGCGGCGGGCCTATGCATTGGGAGGTATCACATGCCGGTGATCCAAGCGAAAAGCGCCGGCTTCTGCTACGGTGTGCGCCGGGCCGTGGAGCTGGCGGAGAAAACTGCCCGGGAGAACGGCGGCTGCGTCATGCTGGGCAGCATCATCCACAACGCCAACGTGGTGGCCCAGCTGGAACGGCTGGGGGCCAGGCAAGCAGATACGCCGGACCAGGTGTGTCCCGGAGACACGGTGATCATCCGCTCTCACGGCGAGACAAAGCAGGTGCTGGAGCGGCTGGAGGAAATGGGCGCCCGGTGCGTCAACGCCACCTGCCCCAACGTGCTGCACATTCAGCGCGTCGTGTCCCGGGCGGACGAAGCCGGGCGCATTCCCCTGGTCATCGGGGAGCCCCACCACCCGGAGGTCATGGGCGCGGCCAGCTGGTCGGACCGGACTCTGGTGTTTTCCGGGCCGGAGGAACTGGAGCAGTGGCTGCTGGAGGACCCCGGCCGGCAGGATCTGCCCTTGACGGCAGTGGCCCAGACCACCTGCGTGCGGAGTATCTGGGAAAGTTCAAAAAAAATTCTAAAAAAACTGTGTACAAACGCGGAATTATTTGATACAATATGTGATGCTACGCATAGGCGTCAGTCCGAGGCGGCGGAGATCGCTTCTCGGGTGGACGTCATGGTCGTGGTCGGAGATCGTAAAAGTGCCAACACCAAACATTTGACAGAGATTTGCCGTGAGCTTTGCCCCAGGGTGTTCCAGATCGAGGGAGCAGGGGAGCTTACACCGGACCTTTTTATTGGATGTTCATTGGCGGGACTTACGGCCGGCGCGTCCACACCGGCGGGCATCATTAAGGAGGTATATACAACGATGAGCGAAGAAATCAAGAACAACGAAATCAAGGAAGAGAGCTTTGAGGAGCTGCTGGACAAATCTTTCAAGACTTTAAATACAGGGGAGAAGGTAACCGGTATCGTGACGGCTGTGGGTCCCACTGAGGTCCAGGTGGATCTGGGCTGCAAGCAGGCCGGCTATATTTCCGTGGACGAGCTGTCTGCCGATCCCAACGTGAAGCCCGAGGATGTGGTGAAGGTCGGCGACGAGATCGAGACCTATATCATCCGTGTCAACGACGTGGAGGGCTATGCCATGCTGTCCAAGAAGCGCCTGGACGCCGTGAAGGTCTGGGAGGACATCGAGGAGGCCCGCGAGAACAAGACCACCCTGGAGGGTAAGGTCACCGAGGAGAACAAGGGCGGCATCGTCGTCAACGTCAAGGGCGTGCGCGTGTTCGTTCCCGCTTCCCAGAGCGGCCAGCCCCGCGGTGCGGACCTGTCCGAGATGATCGGCCAGACTGTGTCCCTGCGGATCACCGAGGTCAACCGTGCCCGCCGCCGTGTGGTGGGCTCCATCCGTGCCGTGCAGTACGAGGCCCGTCAGGCTGCCCAGGCTGCCATTTGGGAGAGCATCGAGGTGGGTAAGCACTATACCGGTACCGTCAAGTCCATGACCAGCTATGGCGTGTTTGTGGACATCGGCGGCGTGGACGGTATGGTACATATCTCCGAGCTGTCCTGGTCCCGCATCAAGAACCCCGCCGAGGTGGTTTCTGTGGGCGACACTCTGGATGTGTACGTTATCTCCTTCGACCCCGAGAAGCACAAGATCTCCCTGGGCGTCAAGGACCACTCCTGCAACCCCTGGGATACCTTCATGAACACCTATAAGGTGGGCGATGTGGCCAATGTCCGCATCGTGAAGCTGATGACCTTCGGCGCCTTCGCCGAGGTAGTTCCCGGCGTGGACGGCCTGATCCACATCTCCCAGATTGCGGACCGCCGCATTGAGAAGCCCGGCGACGTTCTGTCCGAGGGCCAGATGGTGGACGCCAAGATCACTGCTGTGGACGAGGAGAAGCAGAAGATTTCTCTGTCCATCCGCGCCCTGCTGGCTGATGAGCCTACCGAGGACGAGGAGTAAGATCCCTTCCGAAAAACAGCAAAAGGCCCCCGGTGTACGGCACCGGGGGCCTTTTTGTACGCTGTGGGTCAGCGCTGGTTCTGGTTCTGCTGCTGATTCTGGTTCTGGTTCTGGTTCTGCTTGGTATTGCGGTTCTGACGGGTGTTCTGGTTCTGGTTGCTCTGGTTGCCGTTCTGATTCTGGTTCTGGTTCTGATACTTGTCCATGACGGACACCTCCTTCTGTACCTGCGGTACAGGGATAGTGTGACCGGAATCGGCGAAAACATGCACGGAAGTGCGCAAAAAAATGCAAACGGCGGCGCCGGGGTTGCTCCGGAGGGCGGAATCTGGTATAATGCGGGTATCATATTTTGAAGGGAGGGAACGGCTGTGCGGATGCTGGCATCCATTGCACTGTCCTTTGCCGCAGCGGTTTTCGCGGCGGTGCTGCTGCCCTGGAGCGGCTGGACCTGGTGGGCAGCGGCCGCAGCCGGCGCGCTGGGTCTGCTGGCGGTTTTTCTGCGGCGGCATCTGCCGGAGAAGCTGCGGCTGCGGGCCGCGGTGATGCTGTTCTCTCTGTGCGCGGGGCTGGTGTACTATGGCGGGTATCAGAACTTGGTGCAGCGGCCGGTGCTGGACCGGTGCGGGCGGGAGGCGGCGTTTTCCGCAACGGTGGAAAACTATGGTCAGCTGACGGAGCGGGGAGCCAAGGTCACGGTGTATCTGGACGGGCTGCGGGGCGCCAAAGCGGTTTGCTATGGGGACGCGTCCCTGGCGGCTTTGGAGCCGGGACAGAGGATTACCGGCCGGGCCAAATGGCAGGATGCGGGCCGCATCCATGAAAACGACGTGACCACGTTTACCTCCCGGGGCGTGTTCGCTTTGCTGTACGTCCAAGAGGACGCAGCAGTGGAGCAGGGCAGTGCCGGGAGCCTGCGATGGCTTCCGCAGCGGATGGCCCGGGCCATGCGGGAGAAGATCGCCGCCATCTGGGACGACGGGACTACCGCCGCATTCGTAACGGCGGAGCTGACTGGGGATCGGAGCGGCTTGTCCGTAGAGGACGAGACCGCTATGTCCCAGGCGGGCCTATCGCACCTGTTTGCGGTCTCCGGACTGCACTGCGCTTTTTTGGTGAGCCTGTTGGGACTGCTGCTGGGCAGCCGGAGGCGTCTGTTTGCAGGAGTATCCATGGCGGTGCTGGCATTTTATATGCTGATGGTGGGCCTGTCCCCGTCGGTGGTCCGGGCGTGTGTCATGCAGGCATTTGTGCTGGCGGCTCCGCTGTTCAAGCGGGACAGCGATGGGCTGACCAGTCTGGGTGCGGCACTGCTGGTGATTTTATTGGGGAACCCCTTTGCCGCCGGAAGCATCAGCCTGCAGCTGAGCTTTGCGGCCACGCTGGGACTGGTGTGGCTGTCGCCTAAGCTGTATGGGGCCATGTCCCGGGTATATACCGGGAAAAAACGGGCCATACGGTGGGCGGTGAACTTTGTGTGTGCCAATGTATCGGCATCGCTGGCGGCGCTGATCTTTACCATTCCGCTGACGGCGGTCTACTTCAACATTCTGACTCTGGCTGCGCCGGTGAGCAATCTGCTGGCGGTACCGGCGGCGGGCTGGAATTTTATGGCCGGCTTCGTAACGGTGCTGGTGGGCTTTGTGTGGCTGCCGGCGGCCCGGGTGCTGGGCTGGGTATGCTTCGGGCTGGTACGGTATGTGCTGTGGGCCGCCGGACTGCTGGCCTCCGTCCCGGGGCATGCGGTGTATTTTTCCAACGGTTTTCTGAAATACTGGCTGCTGTATGTGTATGCCATGTTCGGCGGGTGCGCACTGACCCGGGACAGGATGCGGAAGTATGCTGCGGCCGGAGCTCTGGCGGCGGTGACGCTGCTGCTGGCGGTGGGACTCAACGCCGGGCTGCACCGGTATGGAGACCTGTCCGTGATGGCGCTGGACGTGGGCCAGGGCGAGAGTGTGGCCCTGTATACCCGGGAGAAGGCGGTGCTGGTGGACTGCGGATCCAGCAACGGCTATATCAGCGCCGGAGCCCGGGCGGCAGACCAGCTGGAGAGCATGGGCATCCACCGGTTGTCGGCGGTGGCGGTGACCCACTATCACGCCGACCACACCAATGGGCTGGAGGAGCTGATGGCCCGGATGCCTGTGGAGCGGCTGCTGCTGCCGGATATTGAGGACGAGTACGGCGTGCGGGACCGGCTGCTGGAGCTGGCCCGGGAGAAGGACATTGCTGTGACCATGGTGACGGACGTTTACCGACTGCCTATGGGCAGCGCCATGCTGACCATCTATCCGCCGGTGGGCGCGGGAGATCTGAACGAGCAGGGACTGACGTATCTGTGCTCCGCAGGGGATTTTGATGCCCTTATCACCGGGGACATGGCCGGAAACACGGAAAAGAAGCTGGTAGAGCGGTTCAACCTGCCGGATATCGAGGTGCTGGTGGTGGGCCACCACGGCTCCCGGTACAGCAGCACCGACGCCTTTTTGCAGCAGGTGCGGCCGGAAACGGCTATCATCAGCGTGGGAGACAACAGCTACGGTCATCCCACCCAGGAGGCTATGGACAGGCTGTCCCGGAACGGGGCCGCGGTGTATCGCACCGACCGGCAGGGAAACATTCTGGTGACCGTGAACGGAGGAACATAAATGGCGGCAAGGACCACAAAAAAAAGCGGCGCGGCGCTGGAGCGGCTGCGGGCGGATCTGAAGGCCGGGAGTCCGGCCAATGTGTATATTTTCTACGGAGAGGAGACGTATCTGCGGGACCGGTATCTGGAGGAGCTGCGGCAGCTGCTGGTGCCGGCGGGCTTTGAGGAGTTCAACTATCACCGGCTGCCGGGGAAGGGGCTGACGGTCCAGGACCTGACGGAAACAGTGGAGGCCATGCCTATGATGGCCCAGCATACCCTGGTGGTGGTGACGGATATGGACCTGTTCCGGCTGGACGAGGGGCAGCGGGGGCTGCTGATCGAGCTTCTGGGAGATTTTCCGGAATACTGCACGCTGGTGTTTGTCTATGACGTGCTGGCATACAAACGGGACGGAAAAATGAAAAAGCTGTGCGCCGCTATCGGGGACCATGTCCAGGAGGTGGAGTTCTGCCAGCAGGAGCGGGAGCAGCTGCTGCGGTGGATGAAGCGGCGGTTTGCGGCGGAGGGCCACGACATCGGCATCGCGGCTGCGGATCATCTGCTGTTTACCTGCGGGACACTGATGACGGACCTGGTGCCGGAGATCGGAAAAATCGCCGCCTATGCCAAGAGCCAGCGCATCACCATTGCGGATATCAACGCCGTGGCGGACCCCATTCTGGATGCGCAGGTGTTTGACATGACCAACAGCATCACCGCCGGAAAGTACGACGATGCGGCCCGGGTGCTGGGGGAGCTGCTGCGGATGCAGACGGAGCCTATCGTCATTCTGGCGGCGGTGGGCAAGGAGCTGCGGCGGCTGTATACCGCCCGGATGGCCCTGGACGGCGGAAAGGACCGGCTGTGGCTGAAGCAGCTGTGGGGCATGAGCAGCGACTATCCGGCCAGGCTCCTGATGCAGGCGGCCAAAAAGGTGGACCACGACTGGTGCCAGACGGCGGTGCTGCGGTGTCAGCGGCTGGACCGGCGGATGAAAAGCGTAAGCATGCCGGATAAGCAGAAGGAGGACGAATTGAAGCTGTTTTTGATGGAATTGGCGGGGCGCAGATGAAGCCGCGTATTAAGGAGGTCATCGTGGTGGAGGGGCGGTATGACCGCAACGCCCTTGCCCAGGTGGTGGACGCCACGGTGGTGGAGACCGGCGGGTTTTCCGTATTCAACAATCGGGAAAAGCTGGCTTTTTTGCGGCGGCTGGCGGAAAAACGGGGGCTTATCCTGCTGACGGACCCGGACGGCGCAGGCTTCGTGATCCGGAACTATCTCAAGGGCGCCATTCCCCGGCAGCAGGTGAAGCAGGCGTATATCCCCGATGTGGCCGGGAAGGAGCGGCGCAAGCGCCGCCCCGGCAAGGAGGGGAAGCTGGGCGTGGAGGGGATGCGCCCGGAGGTGCTGCTGGAGGCCCTGCGGCGCTGCGGCGCAACGTTCCAGGGAGAGGAAGCTCCTGTCCGGAGCGCAGAGCTGACCAAGGCGGACATGATGGAGAAGGGACTGGTGGGGCCTGGCTCCGCCGCCCGGCGGCAGCAGGTGCTGAAGGAGCTGGAGCTTCCGGAGCACTTGACGGCCAACGGCCTGCTGGAGGCAATGAATCTGCTGCTGAGTCGGGAGGAGTTTGACAGACTATGACGGAGCCCCTGGAAATCGAACGGAAATTTCTCATCGAAATGCCTGAGCGGGCGGTGCTGGACCGGTGTCCCACGCGCTGGGAAATATGGCAGACGTATCTGCTGGCCCCTCCGGGGATCAGCGCCCGGGTCCGCCGCCGGGTGGGGGAGACGGAGCAATTTTTCCACACGGAGAAGCTGCGCCGGACAGACCGCACCTGCGTGGAGCGGGAGCGGGAGATCACCCGGGCGGAATATGAAACGCTGCTGCGGCAGCAGGACCCGGACCGGGTGACCATCCACAAGGAGCGGTACTGCCTGCCGGAGGGCGGTCTGGTGTTTGAAATCGATGTGTATCCCTTCTGGCGGCGGCTGGCCGTGATGGAGGTGGAGCTGCAGCGGGAGGACCAGGGATTCACCGTACCCCGGGGGCTGCGGGTGCTGCGGGAGGTGTCCGGCGACTGGCGGCTGAAAAACGCCGCTCTGGCAGGCCATGTGCCGCCGGAGGAGGAATTACTGGCGGAAATGGAGGAAAACGGCGGTTTTTCCTTGCATGAGGGAGCGGAGTGTGGTAAAATAAGCTGAATATGCCGGAAGGGAACCAAACCGCCGGCAGGTTCCGTTTGAATCGTGCTGCGGCACGGGTTCGATATATTTTTTCGCACAAACAGGAGGAAAAAACAATGTCTTTCATGATCGAAACGTCTGCCCGCCACATCCACCTGACCCAGGAGACGGTGGAGAAGCTGTTCGGCAAGGGCTATGAGCTGACTGTCCGCAAGCCCCTGTCCTATCCCGGCCAGTATGCTTGCAATGAGCGGCTGACCATCGTGGGGCCCAAGAAGGAAATGGCCAATGTGTCCATTCTGGGGCCTGTGCGTAAGGCTGACCAGGTGGAGGTCTCCGCCACCGACGCCCGCACTCTGGGCATCACGGCTCCCGTCCGCGAGAGCGGCCATGTGGAGGGCTCCGGCGCATGTAAGCTGGTGGGCCCCAAGGGCGAGGTGGAGCTGAGCCAGGGTGTAATCATCGCCAAGCGGCACCTGCATGTCCGCCAGGAGGACGCCGAGAAGATGGGCGTCAAGGACAAGGAGATCATCAAGGTGGCCTGCGGCGGCGAGGGCCGTAAGCTGATCTTCGATGACGTGGTGGTCCGCGTCAATGTGGACGGCGCCACCACCATGCACATTGATACCGACGAGTCTCAGGCCGCCGGCAACCCCACCGTGGGCGAGATCTATCGGTAAAAAACAGGCAACATCCATGGGGGTGCGCGGAGCGCACCCCCATTTTTTATGAGAAAGGAGCGCGACCTATGGCGACTACACTGATCCGCAATGCCCAGGCCATCGTTACCGTGGACCGGGAGGACCGGGTGCTGCGGAACGGGAATATCCTGGTGGAGGACAACATCATCCGCTATATCGGGCCGGCGGAACGTGCGGCGGACCGCGTCATCGACGCATCCCACTGTTTTGTATATCCGGGCCTGGTGAACACCCACCATCACCTGTATCAGACCTTTACCCGGAACCTGCCTCAGGTGCAGAAAATGGAGCTGTTTCCGTGGCTGCGGACGCTGTATGAGATCTGGAGGGGACTGGACGAGGACTGCATCTACAACAGCTCCCTGGTGGGGCTGGGGGAGCTGCTGAAATATGGCTGCACCACCTGCATGGACCATCATTATGTGTTTCCCAAGGTGGGTTCGGAGCACTTCATCGACCAGCAGTTTCGGGCAGCGGATCAACTGGGCGTCCGGTTCCATGCCACCCGGGGCAGCATGTCCCGGGGAAGGAGCGACGGAGGTCTGCCGCCGGATGACCTGGTTCAGGATGTGGATACCATCCTGAAGGACAGCCAGCGGCTGGTGGAAAAGTTCCACGACACGTCCCGATTTTCCATGCACCAGGTGGCGCTGGCCCCGTGCTCGCCCTTCAGCGTTACCACAGACCTGCTGAAGCAGTCGGCAGTGCTGGCCCGGTCCATGGGCGTGCGGCTGCACACCCATCTGTGCGAGACCAAGGACGAGGAGAACTTCACCCTGGAGGCTGTGGGCATGCGGCCCCTGGCGTATATGGAGAGCTGCGGCTGGCTGGGGAACGATGTGTGGTACGCCCACGGCATCCACTTCAACGACCAGGAGCTGCGGCTGCTGGCCCAGACCGGAACGGGCATCGCCCACTGCCCGGTGTCCAACATGAAGCTGGCCTCCGGCGTGTGCCGGGTGCCGGATATGCTGGCGCTGGGAGTGCCGGTAGGGCTGGCGGTGGATGGCTCCGCGTCCAACGATTGCTCCAACCTGCTGGCGGAGATCCGGGCGGCGTATCTGCTGCACAGGCTGACCTACAGCGCTAAGGCTCCCACCGGGTATGACCTGCTGAAAATGGCCACCATGGGCAGCGCACGGCTGCTGGGCCGTCAGGATGAGATCGGCAGCCTGGAGGTGGGGAAGGCGGCGGACCTGTTCCTGCTGAACGTGGACCTGCTGGAGCTGGCCGGAGCCAAGCTGGACCCTGCCTGCCTGCTGGGCACCGTGGGCTATGCACGCCCGGCGGAGCTGGTGATGGTCAACGGCCGCGTGGCGGTGGAGCATGGCCGGGTGCTGGGTATGGACGAGGAGCGCACTCGGGTCCGGGCCGAACAGCTGGTGAAGGACATGCTGCAAAAGGCGGAATAAATCAAAAAACTGGTATGGCAGACGCTGCCATACCAGTTTTTTTAGACTTTTTCGATGAGGGCTACAGCGTGGGCGGACATGCCGGAGCCGTCGCCGGTGAAGCCCAGGTGCTCCTCGGTGGTGGCCTTGACGTTGACCCGGTCCACGTCTATGCCCAGAGCGGCGGCCATGTTTTCCTGCATTTGCGTGCGGTAGGGGCCGACCTTAGGGGCCTGGGCGATAAGGGTGGCGTCGATATTCACCACCCGGTATCCGGCGCGGGTCAGGGCATCGCGGACCCGGGACAGCAGGGTCAGACTGGAGATATTCAGGAAAGCGTCGTCGCTGTCCGGGAACAGCTGCCCGATGTCTCCCAGGGCGGCGGCACCCAGCAGCGCGTCCATGACGGCGTGGGTCAGCACGTCGGCATCGGAATGACCGTCCAGGCCACGGTCATAGGGGATGGTGACGCCGCCTAAGATCAGGGAGCGTCCGGCGGCGAGACGGTGAACGTCGTAGCCGTGGCCGATGCGGAGCTTTGTCATTGGTCACGCCCCCGGAGGATGGCCTCGGCAATCAGCAGGTCCAAGGGGGTGGTGATCTTGATGTTTTCCCGGCTGCCGGTGGCCAGGTAGACCTCCTTGCCCAGGCGCTCCACGGCGGAGCAGTCGTCGGTAAGCTCCACGCCGGCGTCGATGGCGGACTGAAGGGCGGCCTTCAGAAGGCTGGCCTCCATGACCTGGGGAGTCTGCACCGCGAAGAGGGTGGAGCGGTCCGGCGTGGACAGGACGCGGCCGTCGGTGGGGTCTGCGGTTTTGATGGTGTCCGTCACCGGCACCGCAGGGGCTGCGGCGTTGGTGCGGCAGGCAAAGCGGATGATCTCGTCAAACTTCGTCGGGTCTACCAGGGGCCGGGCGGCGTCGTGAACGGCCAGAAGCCCCGCTTTGGGGTTTGCCTCCACGGCGGCGGCCAGCACGGACCGGGCCCGGGTGGGGCCGCCCAGGACCACCTTGACAGGCTTATGCAGGCCGCAGCGGCTGCACAGGTCCGCCACGGTCAGCAGCAGATCCTGGCGGGTGGCCACGATGATCTCGTCCACCAGCTCTGTTTTGTCGATGGCGCAGAGGGTGCGCATCAGCACCGGTGTGCCGCACAGATCTGCCAGCAGCTTGTCCTGACCGCCCATGCGGGTGGAGGATCCGGCGGCGGGGACGATGGCCGTGCAGAAGGGGCGGGTCTTATCCTGGACCCGGCGCAGCTTATCCCAAAATTTTCCCATAGTCTTACGCTCCCAGCATCATAGCTTCATTGATCCGCTGCTCCACAGCGGGGTATTCCGAGCCCTCCACCAGCACCACCTCGGAGATGAGGATCTGTTTGGCACTGTGGAGCATTTTGCGTTCGCCGTTGGACAGGCCACGGCGGTGATCCCGCCACATAAGGCCCTTGATGACCCGGGCAACCTCCAGCAGGTCGCCGCTTTTCAGCCGGGCCAGATTGTCCCGGTAGCGCTGGTTCCAATTGGCGGACATCTGGACCTCCAGGTTTGGAATGGCGGAGAGCACCTGGCAGATATGCTCCGCTGTGGACAGGCACCGCAGGCCGATCTGACAGCAGGCGTCGGTGGGGATCTTCAGCACCAGGCCGCCGGAGGGCATGCGGAACACATAGTAGCTGCTGACGCAGCTGCCCAAGCGCTCGTGCGTGATGCGCTCGATGACACCGGCCCCGTGCATGGGGTGGACCACCTTGTCGCCGATCAGAAACATGACGGCGCCTCCTCTCCTATGAAATACAGGCGTGTATAAAATCTCACAAATATATTATAGCGGAGGCGAACGAATTTGGCAAGGGGGAAAAGAATACACGAGATCTTAACAGGGCGGCGGATTGCATTCCCCACCGGAGAGGTGTATAATACCGGCGTGAAAAATTACCCGAAGGAAAGGAGCTTGCGGGAATATGCTGGAGTTTTTGGAAAAGGAACAGATCGATCAGGGCATCATCGACGGTATCCGGGAATACCGGGAGAAGTATCCGGCGGCGCCGGACATGGCGGGACGGGTGCCGAGGCCCCGGTATCACTACTACGGAAAAGAAGTGTGGGAGGCGGCGGCAGCGGCCCTGCTGTGCGGGGAAAACCTGCTGCTGGCAGGCAGCAAGGCCACCGGCAAGAACGTGCTGGCGGAGAACCTGGCCATGGCCTTTGGCCGTCCGGCCTGGGACGTGTCGTTCCATGTGAACATGGACGCCGCCAGCCTCATCGGCATGGATACCTTTGTGGGCGGGGAGGTTACGTTCCGGCCCGGCCCGGTGTATCTGTGCGCCAAAAACGGCGGGTTCGGCATTCTGGATGAGATCAATATGGCGAAAAACGAGGCCCTGGCCGTGCTGCATGCTACGCTGGACTTTCGCCGGGCCATTGATGTGCCCGGGTATGACCGGGTGGAGGTGGACGAGGCGGCGCGGTTTATCGGCACCATGAACTACGGCTATGCCGGGACCCGGGAGCTCAACGAGGCCCTGACCAGCCGGTTCGTGGTGATCCAGATGCCTACCATCGGCCAGGAGGGCCTGGAGCGTCTGCTGGTGGATGAATTCCCCACCCTGGAGAAAAAGTATCGGCAGCAGTTTGCTCAGCTGTTTCTGGACTTGCAGAAAAAGTGCGAGAGCGCGGAGATATCCTCCAAGGCGCTGGACCTGCGGGGCCTGCTGGATGCGCTGCGGCTGATCCGCCGGGGCGTTCGGGCGGGGATGGCCCTGGACATGGGCATTACCAACAAGGCGTTTGACAGCTATGAGCAGGACCTGATCCGGGACGTCATCGCCGGACGTATTCCGGCGAAGCTGGACCGGTCCAGGCTCTTTACGGACTGAGCGTTATGGGCGTGCAGACTTACAGCGCCCAGCAGCGGCGGGCGGTGAATCTGATCTGGGCCGCGGCGGGGGTGTATGGCTTTGAACCGAAATTTCTGGCCATGAAAACCGACGGAACACCGGATTTTTACATGAATTTCGTCATCGGCCTGGTACACAAGTGGTTCGGCGAGGAAATGCCCCGGCGGCTGTTTGACTCGTGGCTGGGGGATGTGCGGCAGGCGGTGATGGACGATCTGGCGTGGCTGGCCCTGGAAAATGCGGCGTATGAAAAGGAGCTGCCCCAGCGGCCCGCACTGGAGGAGCTGCGGCAGGCCCATGCCCGGGAGTTCTTCGCCATGGAATACCAGACCTCCCGGCAGGAGTGGATGGCGCGGAATCAGCTGGTATACTCCATGCAGGCGGCCCGGTGGAAAAGCGTGCTGGGGAAACCCACACGGCTGGTGACGCCCTGGGAGAAGGGACTGTACCGGGCACTGTGCTGCGGGGACGTCAGCCCGGAGCAGCTGGAGCAGGACATTCGGTCGTGCTTCCGGAAGTATCTGGGCTTTGACGGAAGGGTGCGGACCAAGGCGGAGCTGCGGCTGCACTTCGACAACCGGCGGTGGATCGCATTTATGACCAAGATAGCGCCAACAGAGCTGGTGCGCACCGACGATCTGGCTATCGGCCGGGCGGCCCATGCCGGACAGGCGGGGTTTGTCCGGGCGGCGGACGCACTGCGGTCCATGCTGCGCTCCAACGAGCGGGCGGAGGCGGACCGGGCGTATATCCAGCGGTGCTTCGGGCGGAGCATGTATTCCCCAAAGCAGCTGAGCGCCATCGAGCAGCAGCGGTGTACCGGGAACCACCTGGGGTGCCGGCTGTGGTTTACCCGGGGGGACCCGGCGGCGGATGTGCCGCCCAGCAGCGACAGCCAGCAGCTGTATGAGCAGGCGGCGGAGCAGTCCCGGCTGAACCGGGCGGCCTACGCCAAGAACAGCGAGCTGTATGAAAGCGCCTTGCTGCGGCTGACGGAGCAGATCCGCAACTGCATGCTGGTGCATCAGCAGCCGGACGCCGTGACGGCCCGGCTGGGATGGCTCAATGGCTCCCGGGTATGGCGGGAGCCGGTGCTGGGGGACGACCGGGTGTTTCTGCGGCAGGACCAGGAACCTCGGCCCGGATTCAGCGTGGATCTGCTGCTGGATGGTTCGGCGTCCCGGCTGCACTGTCAGGAAACCATTGCGGCCCAGGGGTATATCCTGGCCAAGAGCCTGCTGAACTGCGGCATCCCCGTGCGGGTCACCAGCTTTTGCAGTCTGCGGGGCTATACGGTGCTGCGGGTACTGAAGGAGTACGGCGACAAGCATGGGGAGCGGCGGATATTCGACTATTTCGCGGCGGGCTGGAACCGGGATGGGCTGGCCCTGCGGGGAATGGAGGAGCTGATGCAGTCGGCTCCGGCAGAGAAGCATCTGCTGCTGATCCTCACTGATGCCAACCCCGACGACAGCCACCGGATCCCGCCCAATGGGAAAAATCCCATCAGCCGGGAATATGACGGTAAGGCCGGCGTGGAAGATACCGCTGATGAGGTGCGGGCTCTGCGACGGAAGGGGATACGGGTGGCCGCCATCTTCATGGGAGAGCAGGACAGCGTCCCGGCGGCGGATCAGATCTACGGCAAGGACCTGGCCCGCATCCGGCGAATGGACCAGCTGGCCCAGGCTGCCGGGCGGCTCATTCAGGACCAGATCCGGGAGTTGGCCAACTAAATAAAATTTCTCAAAAATACGCTCTGTTGCTGTGTATACGGCAACAGAGCGTATATCTTTTTGGGAAAGTCCAAGGGTATATAGAACGACAGCAAAGGAGGACGGTCAATGGAACAGAACCTGGAGCCTCAGCGGCCGAGGATCGGCACGGAGGAGGTGCGCCGTGCGGCAGATATCCTGCGCCGCTATCATGCCGGAAAGCGGCAGCTGGAGCAGCGGATCATCGACAACGAGCAATTCTGGAAGCTGCGGCACTGGCAGCAGATGGAAAAGACCGGACAGGGCGGCAATCCCGCAGATCCACAGCCCACCAGCGGGTGGCTGGTGAACTGCATTCTTTCCAAGCACGCGGACGCCATGGACTGCTATCCGGAGCCCACGGTGCTGCCCCGGGAGCCGGGAGACCGGGAGGAGGCCGGAAAGCTGACACGCATTCTGCCGGTGATCCTGAAGAAAAACGGATTCAAGCGGACGTATTCCAGCGCGTGGTGGTACAAGCTGAAATCCGGGTGCGCCGTGTACGGCGTGTTTTGGGACGCCGGAAAGCTCAATGGGCTGGGGGACATCTCCATCCGACGGATGGATCTGCTGAACCTGTTCTGGGAGCCGGGGGTGACGGATATTCAGGATTCGCCCCACTTTTTTTCCACGGAGCTGCAGGACCGGGAGGCGCTGGAGGAGCGGTATCCCCAGGCAAAGGGCAAGGCGGACCGGGGCGGATGGACCCTGAGCCGGTATCTGTATGACGACGCGGTGGATACCTCCGGGAAGGTGCTGGTGGTGGACTGGTACTATCACACCCGGGAGAATGGACGGCGGGTGCTGCAATACTGCAAATTCGTGGGGGATACGGTGCTGTATGCCACGGAAAACGACCCGGATATGCGGGAGAGAGGGTGGTACGACCACGGAAGGTATCCCTTTGTATTTGACGTGCTGTTTCCGGAGGAGGGAACGCCGGCGGGGTACGGGTATGTGGACCTGTGCAAGTCGCCCCAGAAGCAGATCGATCTGATGAATCAGGCGATTCTCAAGAATACGCTGGCCTCGGCCACGCCGCGGTTCTTTGTCCGCAGCGACGGGGCGGTGAATGAGAACGAGTATGCTGACTGGACGCGGCCCTTTGTCCACACCAATGGAAATCTGGGCAGCGATTCCATCGCACCCATTCAGACGGCGGGGCTGGACAGCGTGTATGTGGCCATTTTGCAGAGCAAGATCGCGGAGATGAAGGAGACGGCGGGCAACCGGGATGTGGCCAACGGCGGCACCGCTGGCGGCGTTACCGCCGCCACGGCCATCGCGGCTTTGCAGGAGGCCGGAGGAAAGCTGTCCCGGAACATGATCGACGACGGGTATGAGGCGTTCTCCGACGTGGTGACGCTGTGCATCGAGCTGATCCGTCAGTTCTACAGTTTGCCCAGGCAGTTCCGGCTGCTGGGGGTCATGGGACAGGAGGAGTTCGTCAGCTACGACAGCCGGGGGCTTCAGCCCCAGGCGGTGGACGACGGCGTGGTCAGCGGATACCGGGTGCCGGAATTTGACCTGGAGGTGTCGGCCCAGGATGAGAATCCTTACAAGACCATGGAGTATAACCAACTGGCCCTGCAGCTGTTCCAGATGGGCTTTTTCCGGGCGGATATGGCGGATCAGGCCCTGCGGTGCCTGGAGCTGATGGACTTTAAGAACAAGGACCGGCTGATGAGCAGCATTCTGCGGGGGCAGACCGCCGATCCGGCGCGGCAGGCCCAGTCCGTCCCCGCAGGGGTGGCGGAGATGCAGAAGCTCAGCGCCATGGATCGTATGCGCCAGCAGACCCAGGAGGCGGTGAGGCCCCGATGATCTGCGCAGTGTTCGGGGAGAATCGGGTGACCCTGCGGGGGCATGCGGGATATGCGCCCCCAGGAGAGGACATCGTGTGCGCCGCCGCGTCGGCGCTGGTGTTTGCCCTGATCGGGGCGCTGGAGGAAAAGGGCCTGCTGCGGGAGCTGGTGGTCAGACCGGGCTTTGTGACGGTGGCGGCGGAGGGAGACTGTCAGGCGGAATGGCAGCTTATCCGATGCGGACTGGGACAGCTGGCGGGGAAATATCCGGCATGCGTTCGCCTGGAGGCGTGAGCATAGGGGTCGTGACCTACCACGGAAAGGAGCAGATATGCGGAAATCGGATTGGCTGCAGCTGTTTGCGCAGCCGGAGGAACCGGCTCAGGCCGGGGAAAACGCGGGCGATACGGCTCCCGACGCCGGGGAGCGGCAGGAGGACTTTGAGGACCTGATCCGGGGACGGTACAAGGCGGATTTTGACGCCCGGGTACAGAAGATCCTGGACGGGCGGCTGCGGGGCCTGCGGCAGGAGGTGGCCCAGCTGCGGCAATGGGAGCGAGAGCGGGACCTGCGGCATCAGGCGGCCATGGGACGGCTGTCCCGCCAAGAGCCGGAGATCCAGAGGGTGTATCCGGACTTCCGGTGGCAGCGGGAGATGGACGACCCCGGCTTTGCACGGCTCATTGATGCGGGAGTGGAGCCCCGGGAGGCCTATGAGATGGTACACCGCCGGGAGCTGACGGCCAAGGCTATGCATTTTGCCGCCCAGATGGCCGCACGGCAGGCGGCCCGGGTAGTGGCCAGCGGCGGGCAGCGCGTCCGGGAAAATACCGGACGCAGCGCCAGCGTCAGCCGCCCGGACCCGGGGAAACTCACAAGCCGGGAGCTGGCGGACATCCGCAGGCGAGTCATGGACGGGGAGAGGATCAGCTTTTGAGTCCTTCCAGAAAATGGAAGTATTTGGATGAAGAAAGGGGAATGCTTATGATGAACAAACTGTATGACCTGCAGCTGTTTGCAGGCGAGGCCAATACCCAGACCACCGGTCACGGCGGCCTCAGCGCGGAGATGAAAACCTATTATGGCATGGAGCTGCTGGAAAACGCCAAGCCCCAGCTGGTACACAACCAGTTCGCCGCCACCAAGCCTCTGCCTGCCGGCGGCGGCAAAACCGTGGAGTGGCGCAAATTCGGCTCCTTTGACAAGGCACTGACCCCACTGACCGAGGGCGTGACTCCCGATGGCAGCGGCATCTCCGTCAGCTACATTACCAAGGAGCTGGCCCAGTACGGTGACTACACCACCGTGTCCGATATGCTGGACCTGACCGCCATTGACGACGTGGTGCTAGAGATCACAGACCGCCACGGCAGCAACATGGGCCTGACCCTGGACACCGTGACCCGCAATGAGATCCAGCAGGGCAGCCAGGTGATCTACGCCCCGGTGCAGGGGGAGGGCGGCAGCCAGACCGATGTGCTGCACCGCTATGACCTGACGGACAAGTGCAAGCTCACCAGCGAGCTGGTGGCCAAGGCTGCTACCCAGCTGAAGAAGATGAACGCGCCCACCTTCGAAGGGAAGTATGTGTGTATCATTCATCCCAGTGTGGCCTTTGATCTGCGCCAGGACCCCGCCTGGGTGGCCGCCCATCAGTACGCCGCAGCCACGGAGCTGTTTTCCGGCGAGATCGGTGAGCTCCACGGCGTGCGTTTTGTGGAGACCACGGAGGCCAAGATCTTCCGGGGTCAGGACCTGGCCCGGAACAGCCGCACCCTGACCGTCAACGGTAAGGTGGATAACGCCTCTGCTGTGACCTTCGATGGCGGCACTGTGGCCGCCAATGCCCTGAAGGGCCGCTATGTGCTGCTGGGCGGCAAGCGGTGCAAGGTGCTGAGCAATACCGCCAGCCAGATGACTCTGGACACCAGCGTAACGGCTGCCGATGACGCCGTGATCTATCCCGGCGAAGGCGGCAGTCAGGGCTGCGCCGTATACGGCTGCCTGTTCCTGGGCAAGGGTGCATACGGCGTGGTGGACCTCAGCGAGGGCACCGAGGTTATCGTGAAGCCCCGCGGCTCCTCCGGCACCGCCGATCCCCTGGATCAGCGCTCCAGCGTGGGCTGGAAGGGCATCCATGCCGCCGCGATCCTGTACGATGAATACATGGTGCGGGTGGAGTGCGGCTCCTCCTATTCCGGCGAGGACAAGGCCAACTGACAGAAACGGGGGCGGGCCTTTGCCCGCCCCCTGGAGAGGAAAGGAGCGATTCTGTGAAAAAGACCGTTTTGCTGCATCGGGGCAGAAAGAACGAGGAAAACTTCCAGATCGTGTCCGTCAACGGACGCAGCTGGAAAATCATGAAGGGCGTGGAGGTACAGGTGCCCGACTTTGTGGCGGAGGTGCTGGAAAACGCACAGATGATGGCCGACGACGCCCGGCGCTATGTAGACCGCATGGCCAACTGAGAGAGGAGGCACGGTAATGGGGCAGATGACAGCGGGGCAGGTGCTGGCCCAGGTGGATGACCTGCTGCCCAACAGCTATCCGGGAGAGCAGAAGCGCCGGTGGCTGCGGCAGGCGGAGGGTTTCGTGCTGGAGGAGGTAGTCCGGGTTCATGAGGGCGGCCAGGGTGCAGTGCTGCCCGGGGAGCTGACAGACGCGGCGGAGCTGCTGGCGCCGGCGCCCTATGACGGGCTGTACCGCCACTATGTGGAGGCCCAGATCCACTATGCCAACGGGGAGCTGGAGCGGTATAACAACGCCATGGCTCTGTGGAACAACGGGCTGATGACCCTGCGGGACTATTGGTGCAGGGAGCATCTGCCCCGGGGGCAGGTCCAGGCCCTGCGCCTGTGCTGAAGGAGGGAGGAGCATGTATTTTCCGCAGCTGAGCACCCCACGGCAGAGCCGGGTGACGGTGAGCCAGTTTCTGGGACTGGACCGACGGCCCCGGGGGCAGGAGGGCAGCTTCCGGGAGATGGAGAATCTGTGCGCCGACGGGTATCCCACCCTGACGGTGCGCCGCCCGCGGGGCGTGGCCGGAAGCGCCGTCAGTCCCGGCGGACTTACCGTCAAGGAGGGCCTTATCTGGGTAGACGGGCATACCCTGTATATAAACGGCAGCGCCGCGGGGCTGGTGCTGTCGGAGGGGAGGAAGCAGCTGATCAGCATGGGCGCATGGCTGCTGATCTGGCCGGATAAGGCATACATCAATACCAAGGACCTGACGGATTTCGGCAGTCTGGAAAATAAGCGTGTCACGGAAGGGGAGGTATCCTTCGCCCTGTGCCGGCCCGACGGCACGGTATACAGCGGGTATCTGGCGGCGGACGAGGCCCCGGAGGAGCCGGAGGCCGGCAGCCTGTGGCTGGATACCGGCGGCGATGAAACTGCCCTGCGGCAGTACGGCGAGGACGGCTGGACGGCGGTGGACGATGTGTGCGTGCGCATGAATGCGGCGGGCATCGGCATTGGCTTTACCGCCGGAGACGGCGTCGCCGTCAGCGGGTGCCGGGAGACGGCTCTCAACGGCAGCTTTCCGCTGCGGTCTGTGGAGGACGATTATGTGGTGGTGACGGCTCTGCCCCGGAGTCTGTCGTCCCAGTCGGATCCGGTGACGGTGGAACGGTCCGTGCCGGATATGGATTATGTAGTGGAGAGCGGCAACCGGCTGTGGGGGTGCAAATACGGTATCGTAAACGGGCAGGCGGTGAATGCCATCTATGCCAGCAAGCTGGGGGACTTCAAAAACTGGAAATGCTATGCGGGGCTGTCTACCGACAGCTATGCCGCGTCCCGCGGCTCCGACGGGGCCTTCACCGGAGCGGCGGATTATCTGGGGAATCCGTTGTTTTTCAAGGAAAACTGCGTGGAACGGGTGTATCCCAGCGCCAGCGGCGCCCATCAGATCGTGACGGTGCAGTGCGCCGGGGTGAAGTCCGGCAGCAGCGGCAGCCTGCGGGTGGTGGACGGAAAGCTGTATTACCACAGCCAGGGCGGCGTGTGCGTGTTTGACGGCAGCATGCCGGTGCATGTATCTCAGGCGCTGGGAGAGATGCGGTATCACAACGCCGTGGCGGGGGCTCTGGACGGGTCCTATTATCTCTCAGCTGCCGATGAAAACGGCGCGTGGCACCTGCTGGTGCTGGACACCCGGCAGGGTCTTTGGTATCGGGAGGACGGCGTGGAGGCTGTGGGCTTTGCGCCCTGGGGCGGCGACCTGTACTGCCTGACGGCGGCGGGGCAGCTGCTGGCTATGAAGGGCTCCGGCGAGAACCGGGAGGGGCCGGTGCAGTGGCTGGCGGAAACCGGGGAACTGGGATTGGATGCGCCGGAGAGTCGGTATCTGGTGCGGCTGAGCCTGCGGCTTTTGCCGGAGGCGGACAGCACTGTCCGGGCTTGGGTCAGCTATGACGAAGGCGGCAGCTGGCAGCCTGCCGGAAGTCTCTGCGGCGCGGGGCGGCTGCGGGCGTGCACCATGCATGTGCGGCCCAGGCGGTGCCGTCAGCTGCGGCTGCGGCTTACCGGTCAGGGGGGCTGCCGGATCTACAGCCTGTCGGCGGTGTATGAGAAGGGAAGTGACGGGCCGTGACGCTTTCTATGCCTCCCGCGCCCAACGGCAGTCCCCAGCAGATGGCCGTGGCCCAATATGCGTATCTGTTCCAGATGGCACAGCAGCTGAATCTTGCCCTGGGGCAGCTGGAATCCGGCGGCACCGGGGCGGCGTCCGGCGGCGGAACATCGACTCATCAGGGGACGGCCCGGAAGGAGAGCACGGGCTATCAGGAGCTGAAATCCCTGATCGTCAAAACTGCCCGGCTGGTGAAGCGGCAGATGGAGCAGCTGTCTGCCCGGCTGGAGGGCGAATATGTGGCGGTGTCGGATTTCGGAACGTATGTGGAGCGGCTGAGCGCGTATCTGGAGGCAAATCCGGAGGCGCTGACCCAGTATTACAGCTTCTGCTCGGATCTGCAGGCCAACACCGACGCCGTCAGCGCCGCCTTTGGACAGTATAAGACGGAGACGGAGGGCTATATCCGCACCGGCATCGTGGGCTATAACGGCTCCATTCCCATTTACGGCGTGGCCGTTGGCCAGGGGCTGACGGTGACGGACGTGGACGGGGAAACGGTGGTGGACCAGAACAACTTCCGGGCCACCTTCACCGCCCAGCGTCTGTCCTTCTGGCAGGATGCCAACGAGGTGGCGTATGTGTCCAACAACAGGCTGTACATCACCAACATCACGGTACTGGAGGGCGTGACCCTGGGCCAGTGGCAGATCGCCACTGCCTCGGGACTGGCCTTCCGGTGGATCGGAGGGTAAGATGGCGAGCATTTACGGGCCGGTATCGGCCACCGGGTGGCAGCTGCGGCTGGACTATACCATCAGCCAGGATGCGGCCAATAACCGGTCTGCACTGGCGCTGACGCTGTACATCTACGATGGGACCGGGGAGTCGTACAACCAGGCGGCCAACAGCTGCCGGTATGTTTTGCAGGGGAAAACCGTGTATCAGCCGTATCGGTATGAGAGCAAGGGATGGTATAAGCTGGGCAGCGGCTCGGTGACGGTGGATCACCGCTCCGATGGCAGCGGCAGCGCGGCCTTGTCCGCAGCGTGGTACAGCGGCTTTACCTCCCAATGGACACCGGCGTCGCTGTCGGTAGCCCAAACCGTGGCACTGCCGGTGATCCCGCGGGCATCCGGCCTCCAGGCCGGGGCCATGACTCTGGGGCAGACGGGAAGCATTACCGTGCAGCGGGCGGATGCGGGTTTTACTCACAAGATCGACTATCAGATAGGCAGCGCCCATGGCGCGGTGTGCGGGAAAACCGGGGAGACAAGGGTGACATGGACGCCGCCCCTGTCCTTGGCGGAGGAAATCACCGATGCGGTGGCCGGGGACTGTGTGTTGACGGCCACCACCTATTCCGGCAGCAGCGTGGTGGGGACCAGCTCCTGCCCGATAAAGCTGTATGTGCCGGAAGAGGTGAAGCCTACCGCCAGTCTGGCGGTCCAGGTAGTGAATGACAACGCCGTCATTGCCGGGTGGGGTGTGTGCGTCCGGGGATACAGCCGCCTGGCCTATCAGGTGACGGCGGCGGGAGCCCGGGGCAGCAGCATCCGTTCCTGCCGGGTGCAGGTTGCCGGGCAGACAGCAGAGGGCCTTACCGGCCAGACCGGCATGATCCAGCAGGCGGGGACGCTGATCCCGGAGGCACGGGTGACCGACTCCCGGGGACGGTGGGCGACGGCGCAAGGCGGCGCCGTGGAGGTGCTGTCATATGCCAACCCCACGTTGACAGCCAGGCTCTTGGGCCGGTGCGGGGCAGACGGAACCCTGCGGGACGACGGCGACTGCATGAAGGTGCTGTGTGCCGGCGCATGCTCACCGGTAGGCGGGCACAACACCGTGACGGTGCGATACCGGCTGCGGCCGGTAGGCGGCAGCTACAGCGGCTATACCGCCCTGGAAAACGGGCAGGAGCAGATCATTGAGGGTGTATTGAAAACCGCATCCTATGAGCTAGAGCTGTCGGCGGTGGATGCGCTGGGGTCCGTGCGGGCGGTGGAATACGCCATCCCCACGGCGGCGGTGGCGGTACATCTGGCCCAGGGCGGCACGGCCGTGGGCGTGGGCAAGTACGCCGAGCACGACAAGGCCGTTGATATCGCGCCGAACTGGGACGTATGGTTCCGGGGCAAGCGCCTGCTGGATGCCGTGTGGCCGGTAGGCAGCATATATCTGTCCGCATCGGAGATAAGTCCGGAGACGCTGTTCGGCGGCACCTGGGAACAGGTGAAGGACCGGTTTCTGCTGGCGGCGGGGGACGTCTATGAACCGGGAGAAACCGGAGGCGAGGCCCAACACACCCTGACCAAGGCGGAGATGCCCGCCCATACCCACGGATATGACTTCACGGGGCAGTCCGACGTCACCGGCGTGACGGCCATCCGGCTGTACGACGCGGACGGGCGCAGGAACGAGTATCAGGGCGCGTCCGCCTCGGCAGGCGGGGGGGCCGCCCACAACAATATGCCGCCGTACCTGGTCGTGTATGTCTGGCGCAGGACGGCGTGAGAAGAAAGGACGAACGATATGGCATCAAGCTATCCAACGATACGGTACGGTTCCTCTGGACAGGAGGTTCGCCGCTTGCAGCAGGCTCTGAATCGGGAGGGCTATTCCCTGGACGTGGACGGCGGATTCGGGAAAAAGACCCTGGCAGCCCTGATGGACTATCAGCGCCGGGTGGGCATGACCCCGGACGGCGTGGCGGGCAGCAAGACCTGGGCCAGCCTGGGCGTTCAATCGGCACAGGATCGTCTGGCAGACCTGGAGAAGGGGTATACGCCATCCCGGGAGACCCAGGACGCAAAGCGCAGCTGGGAGGAGCTGGCGGCCAACCGTCCCGAAGATTATACCTCCCCCTATACGGAACGCATGGAGGAGCTGCTGCGGCAGATGGAGGGGCGCGGGCCCTTTGCTTATGACCCCAGCCGGGATGACACGTTCCAGCGCTACGCCCGGCTGTACCAGCGTCAGGGACAGACGGCCATGGAGGATGCCCTGGGGCAGGCGGCTGGCTTGACCGGCGGGTATGACTCCACATATGCTCAGCAGGCCGGCCAGCAGGAGTATGGCCGCTATATGCAGGAGCTGGCGGCACTGGTGCCGCAATTGCAGCAGAACGCCTGGGACCGGTACGAGAGTCAGGAACAGGCACTGCTGGACCAGTACAAGCTGCTGCAGGGACAGGACGCATCTGCCTATGACCAGTGGCGGGACCAGGTGGAGGATTGGCAGAACGCCTCCCGCCAGGCCCGGGACCGCTATGAATCCCTGGAAAAGCAGGACTACAGCAACTATCTGGCCTTGATGAAATATTACGCCAGCCGGGCGAAGCAGGAGCAGGACGCCGCTCTGGCGCAGCAGAAGCTGGAGAGCTCCGGCACAGGAAAAGGCGGCGGCAGCTCCCGTTCTTCGGCCAAGAGCGGCGGGAAAAAGACGTCCCTGAGTTCCGCTGCCAGCGAGAGCCTGGAGCGCACCATGAATCGTTATCTGGGGAAGGGGGACACCCGCCAGGTAAAAAAGCTGTTTATGCAGTACCGGGACCGGATGACGCCTCTGCAGCTGCGCCGCTTTGAAAAGCTGTTGGGCCAGAATAACATTCCCATGACGGAATAATGAACAATAGAAAGCACCCCCTGCCGGGCAGCACACTGAGCCGCCCGGCAGGGGGGTGTTCTGATTTTGGTGCCTTTTCGCAGGGGATTACTGGTCAAACGAAGGGTTTACGAAATACAGGTTCTTCTGATCCATCTTCTCCTTAGCCAGCCGCAGCCCTTCACCGAAGCGCTGGAAATGCACGATTTCCCGCGCCCGCAGGAACTTGATGACGTCGTTGACGTCCGGGTCGTCGGACAGACGCAGGATGTTGTCATAGGTGACCCGGGCCTTTTGCTCGGCGGCCAGATCCTCCGTCAGATCGGCGATCAGGTCGCCCTTGACGGCCATGGATGCCGCGTTCCACGGGGAGCCTGAGGCGGCGGTGGGATACACCCCGGCGGTGTGGTCCACGAAGTACGCCTCGTATCCCGCCTTCTTGACCTCCTCCGGCGTCATGTTCCGGGTCAGCTGGTGGACGATGGCGCCGATAATCTCCAGGTGTCCCAGCTCCTCGGTGCCGATGTCCGTCAGCAGGGCCTTCAGCTCCGGATAGGGCATGGAGTACCGCTGACTCAAATACCGCAGCGATGCACCGAGTTCCCCATCCGGCCCACCTGATGGCAAAAGGATATAATTAAGTGTAGAAGTATATGGCCAGGTGCCGGCTGGCCTTTTCATAGGTGATATGGTCAACGACGGAACGGAGGACCTCATTTTTGGCGCCTTCGTCGGCGGATGTCTCCAGGAAGCGGAGGATGTCCGCCGTTTTTTTTCCATAGGCGGCCTTATCGAAGGATCCCGGGGCCGCAGCAGCTGAAGCGGCCTGTTCTTCTATGCGGCGGATACGCTCCTCCAACCGCGCCTTGTTGTCGCGGTATTCCTCCAGAGTATCTACGCCGGCCTGGTAGGCATCCTTGCAGCGGGCCAGCCTTCGGCGCTCCTGCTCCAGCAGACGGCCATAGTCTGCGGCACGGGACGGGGCGGACGTCAGGTGGGGGACCATATGGAAGGTCAGCGTACCCACAGAGCGCCGCAGACCCGCCAGCACGGCGGCGTTGGCCCTCCGCAGGGATAAGGAATGGGACGTGTGACACGCGCCCTTGGCGTAGCTGTGGCACTGGAGAAAGGGGCAGGAGGAGCTTCGGCCGGCCATGATCAGCGTGGCTCCGCAGGCGCTGCAGCGCACCAGGCCCCGCATCATCCAGGCAGCGGGAGCTTGACGCTGGTACCTCCCGTAGGCCGCCTTGCGCTGATCCATGCGGCGCTGCACAGCCTCCCACAGGTCCATGGAGACGATCGGCGGGTGCTTGCCGTCCACAACCTCCACGCCGTCCGCTATATGTACGCGGGAATACCGGGTTTTGTGTCCGGGCGTCCAACGGATCTTCCCGATGTATACGGGGTTGCGGAGCATATACTCCACAAATCGGCTGTCCGGCCGGTTGCCGCGCCGCGTAGTGATCCCGGCATCGCCCAGCTGCACGGCGATGTCCCGGAGCCCGGCGCCATCGGCGTAGGAGCGGAACACATCGCACACGATCTCCGCCCGTTCCGGATCCACCGTGAAGGTCTTGTTGGCACTGTCGATGCGGTAGCCGAAGGGCGCTGTGCCCATGGCTTCGCCCCGGAGAAACTTTTCGCTCATGCCGCGCTTGACCTCGGCGGACAGGTTGATGAGGTAATATTCGTCAAACCACTCGATGATGCTTTCGATCAGCGTGCCGAAGGGGCCGTCCACGGCGGGCTCCTTGACGGAGATCACGGAAATGCCCTGTTTACGCAGCAGACCCTTGTACAGCACGCTCTCCTCTCGATTGCGGGCAAAGCGGCTGAACATCAGCACCAGGATCGCGTCGAAGGGCCTTTCTTTCTCCTTGGCCAGGGCGATCATGCGGTTGAAGGCCGGGCGCTTCCGGGCGGTGGCGGCGGAAATGCCGTCATCCTGGAACACATATTCCTCCGGCAGCAGGTATCCGTTCTTCCTGGCATACTCCCGGATGAGCCGGACCTGGCTGTCCGGGGAGTACTCCTCCTGGTCGTCGGTGGATACCCGGATATAGGCAGCGGCAATTTTCAGATCACTGGTGGGCATGGCGTTTCTCCTTTCACTGTGTCCGAATCGGGTACGGGTGTGGCTAACAGTAACACAAAAACAGCGATCATGCAGTCGAAAAGGCGGCGACACCTTGAATCCGGGTGAGTCCCGGTGCGCGGAAAATGCTGCCCCCGTGTATGCAGCGGAACGCTGCGAACGGGATAGGACATCCCACCCGGCGCATAAGCTGGATGGGAGGTGTATCTCATGGCAGGAGAGACGCGGCAGCCGCTGACGTGTGTATTTTACCTGATCGACCGGGAGACCGGCGAGACCAAGCGGATCGACAAGGTTCCCCCGGAGGCTCTGGAGAAGATGAGCAAGCGCCTGAGCGAGAATATGAGCGCTTACTACACCCGGCATATGGACGAGTACGTCCGTCTGGAGGTGTACCACGATGTTTTCTGAGGACAATTCGGTACTCGCTGGCTGATTTGAAAATGGAAGCATGCAAGCTGTCAGTGGAAAAATCAAGAAGCCAAAATAAATGATCAGAATGACGTGTTTAAATAGTTTCATATTGTTTTCTTCATCACCCCATGAATACCTGATAAAAAATGGGTGCTAATTGCGGCGCATAAGCAAGTAGCCATCCTGCTCCTACCGATACAGCATAGGCTGCGAAGGCAACCATTCTGGCATCTACACTGACGCATACATAATTAGTATTGGTAGTACAGGCCCGTCTCGCTGTCATAGACGTACCCGCGATAGCGCAGGGGGTTCGCAGCACCCAGCGTGGCAGCCATGGTGCCGTCGGTGGACATGGGCGCACCCCAGGGGTCGTAGGTGTAAGACACCACCTGGGTGCCGCTGGCGTTCGTTACTGACGGAGTACTGCCAGGGAGTTTTGATAAGTGCTATGTAGTATCAGAACAGAAATGCTTGCGATGTGATTAGCGATTGTCTATTCCCAACATACAACTGTACACGCAATGGCTTTCAATCCGGGATTCAGTCCGGGATTCAGTCCGGGCGAATCGAGAAGTCCACGATGCCGGACCCTTCATAGCTGCGCAGGTAGGTGATCGTGATCCGATAGGTCCGGCCATCCGCCGACGCGCGAAACTCGGCGGTGGTGTAGTGGTCCTTGTCCGATATCTCCGTCTCGTGATCCGTCATACGCTCCAGCTGCCAGCTGCCGCGCAGGGGGATACCCAGCTCAGACAAAAAGGCGTCCATGTCCCATAGCTCATCCGCCGCCTTGGTGGGGTGGAGGCAGGACTGCCAGCGTTTCTCGTCCCGCCGGGTCAAAGCCTCCAGGGCCTCCTGGCAGACCGGCTGCATTTTATTCTGCGCATTCCGGCCTGCAAATGCAATCGCCAGCATGGCCAGCACAAATACCGCGGAAAACAGAATGACATATCCCAGCTTCTTCCGGGAGTCGGGGGAGGTGTCCAGCAACTGTTGCTGGATGCCGATGCCGATGCACGTCAGAACGTGTGCAAACACCGTGCTGAGGAGCCACCCGGTTGATAAGCGGATCAGCAGACTGCCGATGGCCAGCAGAAGGACGGTCTCCAGAAAGAGGGCGAATCTGCGCTGTCTGGCTGTGACCAGGGTCAAAAGGTAATAGATCACGTTGAGAACGGGAATGAAGGTGATGGCCCCCACTTGGTTGTCCAGGTGGAAGATTTCTTTTTTCTTCCCCAAATAGATTCTGATTCTTTTTCTCATAATGAAAACACAACTCCTAACTAAATCAGAATCTTTTTAATCATCATCCCAGCAAACCTCAAAAGAGAATCCAATTAATGAAGATGCAGAAAAACCAAAACCTTTCTCTCCATATCCAAACGAGAAACCGGGACCTACATAGACTCCAATCGAAACAGAAATATCCAATGGAATGTATATGAGGACTGAGGCCCTTGCAACATATGCCCCAGCACCAATCGAAACCTTCTTTGAACTCAAACTTGCACTGGCCTCAACACTGAACATATCTGCATCAATCTCAAAACCATTCATAGGCAATTCAGTATAGAACCCCGTCTCGCTGTCATAGACATACCCACGATAGCGCAGGGGATTCGCAGCGCCGAGGGTGGCGGCCATGGTGCCGCCGGTTTTCAGGTAGAAATACCTGTTGCCGTTGTACGTCACAGACGCCGGGCCAATGGAGTCGTAGGTAAAATGCAGTTTGTTGCTGCCCCATGCCACGTCCGTCAGCCGGGATACTTATTCCTCCTCGTCGGGTTCCTGATCCTCCAGGTCGGGAGATATTTCCCCGCGCCGCAGGCTTTCAAATTGCATGCGTTCCTCGCCCGGCAGTAGTGGAAACACCAGAATATGAGGCCATCGAAGGAGCGCGCGCTCCAGATCAATTTTTCCTCCCTCCATTGTCCGGATCGGCACGGTGCTGCAAACCATTAAAAACGGCTGGCCTCCCCATGGAGGATCACCTATGTCCATAGGGTACACGTTAATACTCTGGAACCGCTGCCATGGATATAGACGGCGGATGATACCCAAAAAAATGACCGTAACTCCTTTGGTAGATACAATATATGTTCGGCTGGTAGCAAGTATCTCACTAAGGCCTACGACATTGAGTATTAAGCCTATAGCAACAATCGTGACCGTGTCAATTGCTATGCGAAAAGGCGGCTGAAAAACCCAGTAAAAAGTCTCAACAAAGTAATGATAATCAAGGTATATGAGCACCATCGCCATTCCTACCGCGGCGGCATGAACCTTGCGGGGCTCAATACGCAAAGTATTTGTTTCTGATTTTTTCATACCGTCATCCTTACCGGGCCTGTGTTTCGGCCCCTCGCCGTTGCTTCGCGATGCTGCCTGATGGTTCATAAGCAAATCGAGAGAGAACACCCTTCGGATTTGTCGTTTTCAGCGCATCGTTGTCAACTATCCTAAGTATACAATCGAATACCCCTGCTTGGCAAGAATTTTTTCCAAATTGTTCGTGAAAAAGTGCTATGGGATTCGGAGCGGAGGAATAGCATGATTGCCTTTTCAACGGATAAAGACGGCGCGGCTATTCGCCCCCATGACGATGCACTTGATAGAGACCTGTCCTACAGGATGCAGCAAATCAGTAAAAACGTATCGTCTCACCATCTGCTGCACGGAATGTTCGGAATATTACTTGCAAATTCGCGGTGGGCTTGCTATAATGGCGTATAAGAGGACATCCCTCATTATTTAGAAGGAAGGAATTCGCTATGATCTATACCACTGAGGTACAGCATATGTGTCCCGTCGCCAAGGGCGCTTATCACGGTCCGGCTCCCATCCCCGAGGAGGGCAAGTGGATCCAGGCCAAGGAAATCTCCGATATTTCCGGTTTTACCCACGGCGTGGGCTGGTGCGCCCCCCAGCAGGGCGCCTGCAAGCTGACGCTGAATATCAAGAACGGCATCATTGAGGAGGCGCTGGTGGAGACCATCGGCTGCTCCGGCATGACCCATTCCGCCGCTATGGCCTCCGAGATCCTCATCGGCAAGACCATTCTGGAGGCGCTGAACACCGACCTGGTGTGCGACGCCATCAACACCGCCATGCGGGAGCTGTTCCTGCAGATCGTGTACGGCCGGTCCCAGTCCGCCTTCTCCGAGGGCGGCCTGTCCGTGGGCGCTTCCCTGGAGGACCTGGGCAAGGGCCTGCGCAGCCAGGTGGGCACCATGTTCGCCACCAAGGCCAAGGGCCCCCGCTATCTGGAGATGGCCGAGGGCTATGTCACCCGCGTGGCCCTGAACAAGGAGGACGAGATCGTGGGCTATGAGTTCATCAGCCTGGGCAAGATGATGGACTTCATCAAGAAGGGCGATGACGCCGCCACGGCTCTGGAAAAGGCCAAGGGGCACTATGGTCAGTTCGACAATGCCGCCAAGTATATTGACCCCCGGCAGGAATAAGAGGAGGACGGAAAAATGGCACTGTTTGAAAGCTACGAAAGAAGAATCGACAAGATCAATGGCGTCCTCGCTCAGTACGGCATCGGCTCCGTGGAGGAGTGCCGGGACATCTGCAAGGCCCGGGGCTTCGATCCCTATGAGATCGTCAAGGAAATTCAGCCCATCTGCTTTGAAAACGCCTGCTGGGCATACACCGTGGGCGCAGCCATCGCCCTGAAGTCCGGCGTCAAGACCGCCGCCGAGGCCGCCAAGATGATCGGCGTGGGCCTGCAGTCCTTCTGCATCGACGGCTCCGTGGCCGACGACCGCAAGGTGGGTCTGGGCCACGGCAACCTGGGCGCTATGCTGCTCAGCGACGAGAGCAAGTGCTTCGCCTTCCTGGCGGGCCACGAGTCCTTCGCCGCCGCCGAGGGCGCTATCGGCATCGTGAAGAACGCCAACAAGGCCCGCAAGGAGCCCCTGCGGGTCATCCTCAACGGCCTGGGCAAGGACGCTGCCCAGATCATCAGCCGCATCAACGGCTTCACCTATGTCCAGACCCAGTTTGACTATTACACCAGCCAGCTGAAGGTGGTTCGGGAGATCCGCTATTCCGAGGGCGAGCGGGCCAATGTCCGCTGCTACGGCGCCGACGACGTCCGCGAGGGCGTGGCCATCATGCACGCCGAGGGCGTGGACGTGTCCATCACCGGCAACTCCACCAACCCCACCCGGTTCCAGCATCCCGTGGCCGGCACCTATAAGAAGGAATGCATCGAGCAGGGGAAGAAGTACTTCTCCGTGGCCTCCGGCGGCGGCACCGGCCGCACCCTGCATCCGGACAACATGGCCGCCGGCCCCGCCAGCTACGGCATGACCGACACCATGGGCCGTATGCACTCCGACGCGCAGTTCGCCGGCTCCTCCTCCGTGCCCGCCCATGTGGAAATGATGGGCTTTTTGGGGATGGGCAACAACCCCATGGTGGGCGCTACTGTGGCTGTGGCTGTGGCCGTGGCACAGAGCCTGAAGTAAGAAAACCTGCCTGCTGCAGCACCCCCTATCCGAACAGGATAGGGGGTTTTCTTTTGAGGCGGCCATACCCAGGTCCCGGCGGTGTGAAATTTTATTGAACCATTCGGCGTTTTTTCATTGACGGGTCCGGTGCAACGCTGTATAATGTGGTCAGAGTGATAGACGAGAGCGACTGTTTTTTTGTGGATAGATACAAGGAGGAAAAGCAATATGATCCATACCATTGACGGCATCATCGAGGCTGCCCGGGGCGGAACCCCGGGGGTCATCGCCGTGGCTGCCGCCCATGACCAGCCGGTGATCCAGGCGGTGGTCGAGGCCCGCCGTGAGGGCATAGCTGTCCCCATTCTGGTGGGCCACGCCGGCGAGATCACCGCCATGCTGTCCCAGCTGGGGGAGGACCCTGCCGCCTATCAGATCGTCGCCGCCGACAGCGACACCGACTGCGCCGCTAAAGCTGTGGCCCTGTGTGCCCAGGGGAAGGCCAATTTCCTGATGAAGGGCATCCTGGGCACTGCCGACCTGATGCGGGCGGTGTTCAACAAGGAGCACGGCCTGCGCACCGGCCGCCTGACCACTCACTGCATGTTCTATGAGATCCCCGCCCTGGGCCGGATGCTCATCCTCACCGACGGCGGCGTCAACACCTTCCCGGATCTGGAGAAAAAGGCCGATATTCTGGAAAATGCCGCCATGTGCTTCCAGGCCCTGGGGTACGAGACCATCAACGCCGCCTGCATCTGCGGCGCGGAGCAGGTGAACCCCAAGATCCAGTCCACCGTGGACGCCGACGCCCTGGCCCACATGACCGACCGCTGGGCCAAATATCACATGAACGTCTGCGGCCCCGTGGCCCTGGACCTGGCCGTCAGCCCCGAGGCCTGCCGCCACAAGCACTACAGCGCACCCGGCGCAGGCATGGCGAATATTCTGCTGGTGCCCAATTACGAGGTGGGCAACGGCATCGGCAAGGCCGCGTCCCTGTTCGGCGGAGCCAAGAACGCCGGCGTGATCCTGGGGGCCAGGGTGCCCATCGTGCTGGTGTCCCGGTCCGACAGCGCCTATTCCAAGCTGGCCTCCATCGCCGCCGGCAGCGTCCTGTCCCGGCGGATGCACCTGTCCTGACCAAACCGCATACATAGAGGAGAGTATGTTATGGTAAACCAGAAATTCTATCAGCTGGGCACCGCGCCCTCCGTCATCCGGGAGCTGTTCGCCTATGGCCTGGAGCAGGCCAAAACGGTGGGCCCGGAGAACGTGTTCGATTATTCCCTGGGAAACCCCAGCATCCCCGCCCCGGCCAAGGTCAACCAGTCCATTCACGATATTCTCAACGACACCGATTCCATCAAGGTCCACGGCTATTCCATGGCCTGCGGCTTTGACAGCGCACGGGAGGCCATCGCCGCCAACCTGAACCGCCGGTTCGGCACGGACCTGAAGGCCGGGAACCTGTTTCTCACCTGCGGTGCGGCCCCGGGGCTTATCGCCGTGATCAAGGCCCTGCTGGCGGAGGAGGACTCCGAGATCATGGTGGTGGCACCCTTCTTCCCGGAATACCGGCCCTTTACCGAGTCCAACGGCGGTCATCTGGTGGTGGTGCCGGCAGACACCGATGCGTTCCAGATCGACCTGGACCAGGTGGAGCGCCGCCTGACCCCCCGTACCCAGGCCATCATCATCAACTCCCCCAACAATCCCTCCGGCGTGGTGTATACCCGCCGGACGCTGGAGGGCCTGGCCCGGCTGCTGGAGCGCAAGAGTGCGGAGTACGGCCACCCCATCTATATGATCGCCGACGAGCCGTACCGGGAGCTGGTATACGGCGGGGTGGAGGTGCCCTTCATTCCCACGGTGTACCGCAGCACCATCGTGTGCTACTCCTATTCCAAGTCCCTGTCCCTGCCCGGTGAGCGCATCGGCTATATCTGCGTCCCGGATTCCGTGGAGGACCACCAGGCGGTGTACAGCGCCATCGCCGGGGCGGCCCGGTCCTGCGGCCATGTGTGCCCGCCCACGCTGATCCAGCTGACCATCGCCCGCTGCGCCGATGAGACGCCGGACCTGGCAGCCTATGATGAGAACCGCCAGCTGCTGTACCGGGAGCTCACCGCCATGGGCTATCAGTGCGCCAAGCCCGACGGGGCCTTCTATCTGTTTGTGAAGGCTCCCGGCGGTGACGATGTGGCCTTCTGCGAAAGGGCCAAGCGGGAGCATAACCTGCTGGTGGTGCCCGGAACGGGCTTTGAGTGCCCGGGCTATGTGCGCCTGAGCTACTGCGTGTCCAACGACATGATCCGCCGCAGCCTCCCGGCCTTCCGGGAGCTGATAGCGGCATATCCGAGCTGAGAGAGAAAGAAATCCCCCTGCCGCGGCTGAACAGGCAATTTTCCGATTTTTGAAAGTTCTTGTTGAAACGGCGGCACGGTTGGGGTATACTATGAGCAGCAATTTCAACATGGAGGTAATTTATCATGATCGAGATCACCAAGGACACCATCATCGGTGATATCCTGGATGTCGCTCCCCAGACCGCTCCTATTTTCCTGTCCATCGGCATGCACTGCCTGGGCTGCCCCTCCTCCCGCGGCGAGACCGTGGAGGAGGCCTGCGCCGTTCACGGCATCGATGTGGACAAGCTGCTGGCCCTGGTCAACGAGGAAGCCAACAAGAGCGCTCAATAACATCCCGCCCGCAAACAGGAACGCATACGGCCCGTCCGTATGCGTTCATCTGTGTTATCAGGAGAGCCTATGAAACACTTACAATTGCAGCCCCGGCTGCGCCTGCTGGCGGACATGGTTCCGGCAGGGGCGCACCTGGCGGATATCGGCACAGACCATGGCTACCTTCCGGTGTGGCTGATGCAGCAGGGGCGGATCGCCTCCGCCATCGCCGCAGACATCGGCCCCGAGCCTCTGGACCACGCCCGCCGCACCGCGGCGGAATACGGCGCGGCCCTGGACCTACGCCTGTGCGACGGCCTGCGGGGCATTGCCGCCCATGAGGCGGACACGGTGGTCATAGCCGGTATGGGCGGCGAGACGATCATACAGATCCTGACGGATAGCCCCTGGCCCCGGGACTCCGGCTGCACCCTGCTGCTGCAGCCCCAGACCAAGGTGGAGCTGCTGCGCCGCTGGCTTTCGGAAAACGGCTATGCCTGCCGGGACGAGCGGCTGGTGTGGGACAAGGGCAAGCTGTATGTGGTGCTGCAAATGGCGGCAGGGGAGGCCTTCACCCCGGAGGAGGCCCGGCTGTACGCCGGCTTTTGCCTGGAAAACGACCCCCTGTACGGCGACTATCTGGAGGCACAGCTGCGGCGGCTGCGGCGGAGACTGGAGGGCCTGCACCGCAGCCGGGAAGACGCGGACTGCGGCACGCTGCCGGAGCTCATTGCCGCCCTGGAGAAGAAAAAGGAGGCGCTTTCATGATCACAGTACGGGATATTGAGCAGTTTTTGTACGACTGGGCGCCTCCGGACACGGCGGAGAGCTGGGACAACGTGGGCCTGCTGGTGGGCCGTCCGGACCGGCCGGTCCGGCGGGTGCTGGTGGCGCTGGACGTAACGCCCGCCGTGGCGGCGGAGGCAGCGGAGCTGGGGGCGGACCTGATCGTGGCCCACCATCCGGTGATGAATGTACGCTGGCATGAGCGGGAAATGCAGACCCTGCGGGACGATACCCGTCTGGGCGGTCTGCTGACCTGCCTGGTGCGGCAGGACCTGTCCGTCATCTGCATGCATACGAATCTGGACGCGGCGGAGGGCGGCGTCAACGACTGTCTGGCCCAAAAGCTGGGCCTTTCGGGCGCCGTTCCCCTGAACGAGCAAAAAATTGGCCGCATCGGCACACTTTCCTGCGAAATACCCCTTGAACAGTTCCTGCATGATGTGGTAAAATCATTAAGTTGCAGGGGCCTGCGCTACCGCGACGGCGGGCGGCCTGTGCACCGGGTGGCCGTAGGCGGCGGGGCCTGCGGCGAATACATCCCCCAGGCGCTGGCCCAGGGCTGCGATACCTTTGTCACCAGCGACCTGCGCTACAACGACTTTTTGGATACCCGGGGCCTGAACCTCATCGACGCAGGGCACTTTCCCACGGAGGACGTGGTGTGCCCCGAGGTGGTGCACCGCCTGCAAAAAGCCTTTCCCGCCATCTGCGTCTCAAAATCGGCGGTCCACCGGGACGCCGTGCAATACTATATGATCGAAGGAGAGTAATCACATGTCCGGACATTCCAAGTGGCACAATATTCAGAAGACCAAGGGCGCGGCCGACGCCAAGCGCTCCGCCACCTTTACCAAGATCGCCAAGGAGATCATCGTGGCCGTCAAGCAGGGCGGCAGCGGCGACCCCGCCAATAACTCCCGCCTGGCCACCGTGGTGGCCAAGGCCAAGGCCGCCAATATGCCCAATGACAACATCAAGCGCACCATCGACAAGGCGCTGGGCTCCGGCAACACCGACAACTACGAGTCCGTCACCTACGAGGGCTACGGTCCCTGCGGCGTGGCCGTCATCGTGGAGGCCCTGACCGACAACCGCCAGCGCACCGCCCCCGAGATCCGCCATTACTTTGATAAGTACGGCAAGGGCATGGGCGCCCAGGGCTGCGTGTCCTGGTCCTTCGACCGCAAGGGCGTCATCGTCATCGACAACGAGGACGGCGAGCTGGACGAGGATACCGTCATGATGGACGCGCTGGACGCCGGCGCCGAGGATTTCTCCCCCGACGGCCCCGTGTTCGAGATCACCACCGATCCCGACAGCTTCAACGACGTGGTGAAGGCTCTGGAGGACAAGGGCTATACCTTCGAAAGCGCCGAGATCGAAATGGTGCCTCAGAATTACGTCACCATGACCGGCGAGGACGACGTCAAGAGCATGAACAAGCTCATCGACATGCTGGAGGATAACGAGGACGTGCAGAACGTCTGGCACAACTGGCAGCAGGACTGACAGCGCATAAAACGGAGCGCCCCGGAAAAACATCTTGCCCCTCCCTTTGGGAGAGGTGGCCGAGCGCAGCGAGTGCCCGAAGGGGAGAAGTACCCGGGAATACATCTTGCCTCTCCCCTTGGGAGAGGTGGCCGAGCGTAGCGAGGACGGAGAGGGTAACCAATGACCATACCAAAAGACAATGCTCAATTAGAAAATGCCCGGCGGCTTCGCAGGGAGATGACACCCCACAAACGGAAGCTCTGGTACCTTTTTCTGCGCAAATATCCAGCAAAAATTTACAAACAGCGGATTATCGGCAGATTCATCGTAGACTTTTACTGCGCTTCGGCCGGACTGGTCATTGAATTGGATGGCTCGCAGCATTATGAACCTCAGGGGCTTGCTTATGATGCGGAACGTTCTCAATTCCTGATGTCTCTTGGGTTGGAGATTCTGCGATTCTCCAACCGGGATATAGACAGGGATTTCCGTAATGTGTGTGCACAAATTGATCTTATCATTCGAAAAAGGCTGCAAGACCCTCTCAGTCACCTGCGGTGACAGCTCTCCCAAAGGGAGAGCCAAGGGGCTGCGCCCCATTACATAGTATGTTGACATGAGAAATGGAGCGTATCTGTATCGATACGCTCCATTGACTGTTTTACGAACACCCAGCTAATACCGGGACGCTCTTTTTCCTATAAATTCGAAAAGATTTGCCGTCTTTGCTTGCTTTTATTGAAAAATATGATATACTGGATGTGTATGTAAGCGTCTTGTCTTCATGCGGCTGCCGTATGAAGTTTCCTGTCCGTGGGCATGATAAGTGCGCGGACGTTTTCTACACTACCTAAGAGAGGGTGCCTGTTTTGAATAAGTATATCATCCATGGCGGCCGCCCGCTGATGGGCGAAGTCACCATCAGCGGCGCGAAAAACGCCGCCGTTGCCATCATCCCCGCCGCCCTGCTGGTGGACGGGGTCTGCCGCATTGAGAATATCCCCCAGATCAGCGACGTAACGCTACTGTTTTCCATTCTGGAGGAGCTGGGGGCCAATGTCCGGGTGCTGAACCGCCACACGGTGGAGATCGACAGCCGCCATGTCCACTCCACCACCCCGTCCTTTGACCTGGTGCGCCGCATTCGCGCCAGCTACTACCTGCTGGGCGCGCTGCTGGGCCGCTTCGGCAAGGCCACCGTGGCCATGCCCGGCGGCTGCAACTTCGGCGTCCGACCCATCGACCAGCATGTCAAGGGCTTCCGCGCCATGGGTGCGGAGGTCACCGAGGGGAATCTGGTCCAGGCCGTGGCCAAGGGCGGCCGTCTGACCGGGGCTCCCGTGTATCTGGACATGGTCAGCGTAGGCGCCACCATGAACATCATGATGGCTGCGGCTCTGGCCGACGGCACCACCACCATTGAAAACGCCGCCAAGGAGCCCCATATTGTGGACCTTGCCAACTTCCTGAACTCCATGGGCGCGGACATCAAGGGCGCGGGCACCGACTCCATCCGCATCCGCGGCGTGGAAAAGCTCACCGGCGGCACCTACTGCATCATCCCCGACCAGATCGAGGCCGGTACCTATATGGCTGCCGTGGCCGCCGCCGGCGGGCGGCTGCTGATCCGCAACGTGATCCCCAAGCATATGGACTGCATCTCCGCCAAGCTGACGGAGATGGGCGTCACCGTGGAGGAGGAGGACGACACCCTGCTGGTGACCCGGTCCCAGCCCCTCCAGCGCACCAATGTCAAAACCCAGCCCTATCCCGGCTTCCCCACGGATATGCAGCCCCAGATCGCCGTGGTGCTGTCCCTGGCCCAGGGTACCAGCTTGGTCACCGAGGGGGTATACGGTGCCAACCGATTCAAATACATGGATGAGCTGCGCCGCATGGGCGCACAGGTCCAGGTAGACGGCCGGGTGGCCGTGATCGAGGGAGTGGACCATCTCAATGGCGCACCGGTGCAGGCATGCGACCTGCGGGCCGGCGCGGCCCTGGTCATTGCGGGCCTTGCGGCCCAGGGCGTTACCCAGCTGAGCCAGGTGCAGTTCATCGAGCGCGGCTATGAGGACCTGGTGGGCAAGCTCCGCGCCGTGGGCGCGGACATCCGGGTGGAGGAGATCCCCGAATCCCGGGAGGCCGAGGCACACATCGGCTGATATAGCTATTCCGGCGTCCGCCGCCACCCGCGGCGGGCGCCGAATCTTTTCTGCGAGGTAAGCACACATTGATGACCCTACATACTCTATCCAGCGGCTCTCAGGGCAATTGTCTGCTGCTGTCCGACGGAGATACCCACATCCTGGTGGATGCCGGGATCTCTACCCGCCGCATCAAGGCGGGTCTGGCCCAGCTGGAGCTGTCCATGGACGAGCTGGACGGCATTCTCATCACCCACGAGCATACGGACCATATTTCCGGCCTGGCGACCCTCATCAAGCACCACTCCATCCCCCTGTACGCAAGCCCCGGCACCGCCCGGCAGCTGGCGTACCGGCTGGCCGGGGTGGAGCCGCTGCTGCGGCCCCGGGAGCCGGGGTGCCAATTTGAGGTGGGCCAGTGCCTGGTCACCGCCTTTGAAACCTCCCACGACGCGGCCCAGAGCATGGATTACCGCATCGACGGCTCCGGCTCCATTGGCATTCTGACGGACACCGGCTACGTCACCGATGAGGCGGCGCAGGTGCTGCCGGGAGTCAGTCTGCTGGTGCTGGAGAGCAACCACGACGTGGAATACCTCCGCTCCGGCCCGTACCCCTACACCCTGAAGCAGCGGATTCTGGGCAGTCAGGGCCACCTGTCCAACGACGATGCCGCGGCCTTTGCGGCACAGATGGCCGCCGGCGGCACCCGATGCATCGTTCTGGCCCACCTGAGCCGGGAGAACAACACGCCCCAGCGGGCGTACGATACCGTGCGCCGTGCGCTGGACGCCTGCGGCGCATCGGTGGAGCTGTTGGTGGCTCCCCGGGACGAGTTAAGCCCCGCCTATGAAACGGAGAACGCGCTGTGCAGAAGATAACCGTTCTCTGCGTGGGGAAGCTGAAGGAGCGGTTTTATCAGGAGGCCGCCGCCGAGTACGTCAAGCGCCTGGGGCGGCACTGTAAGCTGGACGTGGTGGAGCTGCCGGAGAGCCGCCTGCCGGAGGACCCGTCGCCGGGGGAGATCCAGCGGGCGCTGGCGGCGGAGGCCGCCGCCATACGGGAAAAGCTGCCCCAGGGCGGGGCGGTCATCGCCCTGTGCATCGAGGGGAAGCCCTGCTCCAGCGTGGAGCTGAGCCGCCGGATGCAGGAGCTGGCGGTGTCCGGCAAAAGCCAGCTGACGTTCCTCATCGGCGGCAGCGTGGGCCTTGCCGAGGACCTGAAGCGGCAGGCCGACTGGCGGCTGTCCATGTCGCCCATGACGTTCCCCCATCACCTGGCCCGCATCATGCTGCTGGAGCAGATCTACCGGGCCTGTCAGATCGCCGCCGGTACGAAATATCACAAATAAACTGTATATAGGAGGTATCACACATGGACAATTCCAAGTGGGCCTTTGCACCGGATACGCCGGACTGGCCCATAGACGCCCAGGGAGAGAAGGAGAAGGCCGTTCTGCTGACCAGCACGTTCGACTCCACCGCCGACGCGGATATGCTCATCTCCCTTTTGGCGGCCTATCGCATCCCCTGCTTCAAGTATTTTGACTATGAGGGCGGCGCGGGAAAGGTCATCAACGGCTTTTCCGGCTACGGCGCCAGCCTGTACGTTCCCGCCTCCCTGCTGGAGGACGCCAAGGAAATTCTGGAGGCCCAGCCGGTGGAGGAGCCGGAGGCGTCCCAGGAGTAAATAGATAGGGAAGGAGTATTTTCTGATGGATTACATGCAGGAATATGAGAAGTGGCTGGCCTCCCCGGCGCTGACGCCGGAGGAGCACGCGGAGCTGGAGAGCATCCGCGGCGACGAAAAGGAGATCCGCGAGCGGTTTTACGGGCCGCTGGAGTTCGGCACCGCCGGTCTGCGGGGCACCATGAAGGTGGGTCTGCACCAGATGAACGTCCATGTCATCCGCTGGGCCACCCAGGGCTTTGCCAACGTCATCTGCGCCGAGGGGGAGGACGCCAGGCGCCGGGGCGTGGCCCTGTGCATGGACTGCCGCAACCATTCCATGGAGTTTGCCCGGGCCGCCGCCGAGGTCTGCGCCGCCAACGGCATCCATGTGCGCATTTTCGAGTCCCTGCGCCCCACGCCGGAGCTGAGCTTCGCCGTGCGGGAGTACGGCTGCCAGGCGGGCATCAACGTTACCGCCAGCCATAACCCCAAGGAGTACAATGGCTACAAGGTCTACTGGTCCGACGGCGCACAGCTGCCGCCCCAGCACGCCGCCGCCATCGCCCGGGAGCTGGAGCATATCGACATTTTCACCGGCGTGCGCCGCATGGCCTACGACGACGCGGCGGCCCAGGGCCTGATCCAGGTCATGGGCCGGGAGACCGACGATCGCTTTATGGCGCATGTCATGGCCATGGTCAACGATCGGGAGTCTATGGCCCGGGTGGCCGACACCTTCAAGATGGTGTACACTCCCTTCCACGGCTGCGGCTGGCAGCTGGTGCCCGAGGCCCTGCGGGGCCTGGGCGTAAAGCACTTGTACTGCGTCAAGGAGCAGATGGTGCTGGACGGCAGCTTCCCCACGGTGGCCTCCCCCAATCCGGAGAACCCCGAGGGCTTCTATCTGGCCATTGATCTGGCCAATCAGGTGGGTGCGGACTTCATTCTGGGCACCGACCCAGACAGCGACCGCGTGGGCATCATGGTCCGCAGCCACGACGGCTCCTTTATCCCCGTTACCGGAAACCAGACCGGCGTGCTGATGCTGGACTATCTCATCGGTGCCATGCGCCGGGCCGGAAAGCTGCCGGAGCACCCCTATTTCCTGAAGACCATCGTCACCACCGAGATGGCCCGCAAGGTGGCCGAGGCCAACGGCGTCACCTGCTGCGATACCTTCACGGGCTTCAAGTTCATGGCCGAGAAGAAGAACGAGCTGGAGAGCCAGGGCAAGGGCCAGGTCATCATGAGCTACGAGGAGAGCTACGGCTATATGCTGGGGGACTACGTCCGGGATAAGGACGCCGTCACCGCCTCGTTGATCCTGACGGAGATGGCCGCCTGGTACGCCGCCCAGGGCATGACCCTGTTTGACGCCCTGAACGCCCTGTACGAAAAGTACGGCTTCTACGGGGAAAAGACCCACAACCTGGTGATGCCCGGTCTGGACGGCCTGGAGAAGATGGCCCAGCTCATGCGGGACCTGCGCTCGGAGCCCCCCGCCGCCATCGCCGGGGTGGAGGTCCTGCGCCGCAAGGACTACACCGACGGCAGCGTGGTGGATTGCCGCACCGGCGAGAAATCCGCCATGGAGCTGTCCGGCAGCAATGTGCTGCGCTATGAGCTGGCCGACGGCACCACCATTCTGGTGCGCCCCTCCGGTACCGAGCCCAAGATCAAGGTCTATATCCTGACCATCGGCGACGGCGCTGCTGCCCGGGATGAAAACCTCCGCAAATATGGCGAATGGGTCAAAACCCTGCAAAGATAATGGAAAAAGCTCCGGAAGCTGCGCTTCCGGAGCTTTCAGCTTGTCAAAAAGCCTCGCAGAGTTCGCGGCCCGCAGGCCGCGAATAAAGTTTGATCCATTTTTCGCGGCGGCGCCCCCCAAGGGGACTTCCGTTGGGCGTGTACGTCGCGAAAAATACTTTGCGCGGAGAGAGTGTGTTCGTGTGCGCTTGCGCACACGGACGCGCGGGTCGGAGCGAAATCTCTTTTGTCAAAAAAGGGCAACGCCCTTTTTTGAGTTTCTGCCGCTCAGTCCTGCTCCCAAAAGGTCCGGATGAACGCCTCCATGGTCTCGGCGGTTTTCTCCACGCCCAGCACGCCGGTGTTCACCGTCAGGTCATAGCAGGAGCTGTGACCCCAGAATTGCCCGGTATGGTGGTGATAGTAGACCCTGCGGTGCCGGTCTGTCTTAGCCACCAGCAGGGCGGCCTTTTTCTTGGACAGATTGTGCCGCTGCTCAATGCGGCGGATCCGCTGGCCCAGGTCCGCCCGGCAGAAGATCCGCAGCAGGCCCGGACGTCCTGCCAGGGCATAGTCGGCGCAGCGGCCCACAAAAATGGCGGATTCGCCGCTGTCGGCGATCTGGCGGATCATGTCGAACTGGCGCTGGGCCACATTGTGTGGAATGGAGTTGTCGAATTCATTGATTTTGCGGCTGAGGATCCGGTTCACCGGCCGCTCGTCGTACTGCTGTGCCAGCTGCTGCATTTCCGGGTCGTTTTTCCAGAGCTCGTCGATCAGCTCCCGGTCCAGCATCCGGATGCCCAGCCGCTGGCTCAGCAGGGCTGCCAGGTCATGCCCGCCGCTGCCGTATTCGCGTCCAATGGTAATCAGTATCTGCTTTTTCATACGAAAGCACCCTTTCTGCTCTCCATCAACAGCTTGGATTTGTTTATATTATACTACCGTTTCCATCGGTTGTCACCACCTTTTTGCAAAAACCTTACAGCATCAAGGAAGTGTATAAAAAATCTCCCCCGCAGCAAAACGCCGCAGGGGAGAGCGGATTATTTCACGGAGCCGTCGGCGTTGAACAAAGGCAGGGGAGCCAGGAACCTGATGTCCTCCCGCTTGGCGGCGTCGCCCTCGGCCAGAACGGCGATGCGGGCCACCACGGTGCCTCCGGCCAGGGCCACCAGATCCTCCATAGCCCGCAGGCTGCCGCCGGTGGAGATCACGTCGTCCATCAGCACGATGCGCTTGCCGCGGATCAGGTCCGCGTCATCCCGGCCCAGATACAGCTTCTGGGTGCCGGCGGTGGTGATGGACTGATCCTCCACGTGGATGGGGTCGGGCATATAGGCCTTGGGCCCCTTCCGGGCGATAAAATACTTCTTGGCCCCGGACTGGCGTGCCATCTCGTGGATCAGGGGAATGCTCTTGGCCTCTGCGGTAAACAGATAGTCATAGCTGCCCGGCTCCAGCAGCTTCAGCAGCTCCCGGCCGCAGGCCTCAGTAAGCTCGGCATCGCCGAAGCAGATGAACGCGCCGATATACAGATCGTCGGTGACCTTACAGATGGGCAGCTCCCGCTGGAGCCCGGCCACGGTCATGGAATAAGTGGACATAACAAAATCTCCATTCTGCCGCAAGGGGAGAGAAGACGCTGCGGCTGTCGTTTTTCAGCGAACCACCCGCCTTTTCCGGAAAAAAGACGGGTGTCCTGTCAAGTCTATTATAAGGATTATATTGTAAAAGTCAATACAAAAACTGCGGCGCCGGAATTTCACGCGCGAAAGAATTTATCCATGTAAATTGTGAAAAATTAATCAAATGCCTGGATTCGGCGATTTGCACTGGCTCTGCGGTGCCAATGGAACTTTTTACGATTTTTGCAAAATGCACAAAAATGCACCCAAAGATTTTACGGTCAAAGCCCCGCAAATTCGGGATAACCCCCTTGAGTATTTGTCGGAATGGTGTTATCATCAGAACAGATGGGACATGAATGAATGTCATTCATCCATTCCAAATCGGAACAAATTTTGGAACAAATTTGAGGAGGCAATTATTATGAATGCTTATCTGGCCAGCGTTCTGGAGAACGTCAGAACCAAGCATGGCAACGAGCCCGAGTTCGTGCAGACCGTGGAGGAAGTCCTGTCCTCTCTGGAGCCTGTCATCGAGAAGCATCCCGAGTATGAGAAGGTCGATCTGCTGAACCGCATGGTCGAGCCTGAGCGCATGTTCACCTTCCGCGTTGTGTGGTGCGACGATAATGGTCAGTGGCATACCAACCGCGGCTGGCGCTGCCAGTTCAACGGCGCCATCGGCCCCTACAAGGGCGGCCTGCGCTTCCAGAAGAATGTGTATGAGGGCATCATCAAGTTCCTGGGCTTCGAGCAGACCTTCAAGAACAGCCTGACCGGCCTGCCCATCGGCGGCGCCAAGGGCGGCTCCGACTTCGATCCCGCCGGCAAGTCCGACGCCGAGGTCATGCGCTTCTGCCAGAGCTTCATGACTGCTCTGTATCGCTACATCGGGCCCGACATCGACGTTCCCGCCGGTGACATGGGCGTTGGCGGCCGCGAGATCGGCTACCTGTATGGCCAGTACCGCCGCCTGAAGGGCGTGTGGGAGAACGGCGTGCTCACCGGCAAGGGCCTGAGCTACGGCGGTTCCCTGATCCGTCCCGAGGCCACCGGCTACGGCGCCATCTACTATCTGCAGGAAGTGCTCAAGCACGAGAACGACACCATCGAGGGCAAGCGTATCGCCATCTCCGGCTACGGCAACGTGGGCTGGGGCATCATGAAGAAGGCCGCTCAGCTGGGCGCCGCCGTCACCTACTTTGCCGGTCCCGACGGTTACGTTCACGATCCCGACGGTGTCATCACCGACGAGAAGCTGAACTTCATCCTGGAAATGCGCGCCAAGGATCCCATGCACTGCAAGCCCTACGCCGACAAGTTCGGCTGCGAGTTCGTGGCAGGCGAAAAGTGCTGGGGTGTCAAGGATGTTGACGTGTATATGCCCGCCGCCATGCAGAACGACGTCCGCATGGAGTCTGCCGAGAAGATCGCCGTCTCCGGCGTGAAGTATTACATTGAGGTGGCCAATATGCCCACCACCAACGACGCTCTGAACTTCCTGCGTCAGCAGAAGGGCATCATCGTGGCTCCCTCCAAGGCCGTTAACGCCGGCGGCGTGGGCGTCTCCGCTCTGGAGATGGCTCAGAACTCCGAGCGTCTGGTCTGGACTGCCGAGGAAGTCGATGCTCAGCTGCACAAGATGATGAAGACCATCCACAAGGAATCCGCCGATGCCGCTGCCGAGTATGGTCTGGGCTACGACCTGGTGGCTGGCGCCAACATCGCCGGCTTCAAGAAGGTCGCCGAAGCTATGATGGAACAGGGCTGCTTCTAAGCCGAACGACGGACAATGATCCAATAACTGAACCGGGGGTCCTGCGGGTGCAGGACCCCCGGTTTTCATTGGGAATGCGCTGTTGACAGCTTCCTCCGGTGGGGCAGGCGGCACATCCTCGCCGCGCCCGGTTTGTCCCGCCATTTTTTGGCCTCTGTCCCGGCCTTGTCCCGCCTTGTATCAGGACAAAAATAGCGAAATAATATGCATAGTGGGAATAACAATCAAAAATCCGGTTGCCACGCTATGCGCGGCAACCGGATCAATTTGTCTTAAAAGACGTACAGCAGGATGCACACCAGGACGATGCACAATCCCAGGCAGGCCATCAGCAGGGCATAGGACAGGCTGCCTTCCATCCGGCGGAGGGTGTCCAGGATGGTGCCCAGCCGGTCGGCGGCCTCCTGTTCCGTGCGCTGGCCGCCGTGGGTCATGGCGTGGATCATGGCGCTGCGGGGAGATCTGTGGCGCCGGGGCCGGGAGTCCCGCAGGAAGGTCCGACGGGCCACCAGCACCAGGAAGTCCAGCGCGTCGCATACCGCCCGCATCACCACGTTCAGCACCCGGTACAGGCCCCGGATGACCGGGCGATAAACCCGTTCCTCCAGGCTCAGCCACCGGGGCCAGCGCTCCAGATACACGGCCTCCGCGCCCTTGCGGTCCATGAGCACCAGGCGGATGAACAGGAAATACACCGCCATGCCGATGGTCAGGGAAATGGCTACGCCCTTGAGATTTTCCCAGGCCAGGTAGTGAACGGCGTGGCCAAAGGGATGCCCGCCCACAAAGGGAAGGGCCAGAGCGGCCACCGGCTCCGCCAGCCCATGGGGCAGCAGCCCCAGCACCGGCAGAGGCAGCGCCGCCAGCACCAGCGCCGTGACGGTCGTAGGCGTGCCCCAGGTCTTATCGGTGGGGGAGACGGGCTTCTGCCAGAACAGGGCCACATAGATCTTGGTGAGATACGCCACCGTCAGGCCGCCGGAGAACAGAAACAGCCACTCCACCGCCGTAACGCCCAGACTGCCGCTTTCGGCGGCCAGCTCTACCAGGGACTCATGAACCAGGGTTTTGCTGATATAGCCCAGAAAGCCCGGAATACCTGCCAGAGAACAGGCACCGCACAGGAACAGGCCGTGCAGCAGGGGCTTTCCCCGGCCATAGCCGCGAATCTGGTTCAGGTCCAGGGCGTGGGTATTGCAGTACACCACACCGGCCAGCAGGAACAGGGTCAGCTTTACCAGGGAGTGGTTCATCATGTACAGCACCGTACCGTGGGCGGCCAGGGCATTGTGCTGCCCCAGCAGGGACAGGGCCGCCGTTCCCACCAGGATAAAGCCGATCTGGGACAGGGAGGAGCAGGCCAGAATATACTTGAGGTTGTTGGAGAATACGGCGATAGCCGCGCCCAGCACCATGGTCACCGCCCCCAGCACCAGCAGCAGAACACCCCACCGGTGCTCACCGGGGAGGATGTCCGCCGTGATGATCAGGGCGCCGAAGATGCCCGCCTTGGTGAGGACGCCGGACAGCAGGGCACTGGCCGGAGCCGGGGCCACCGGGTGGGCCTTGGGCAGCCAGATATGCAGGGGAAACACGCCCGCCTTGGCCGCAAAGCCGAACAGGATGCACAGGGCCGCCGCCCACAGCTGCCCCCGGTCCGTTACCATGGCGTAGGCGTCGGGCAGTTGGGCGATGACCAGGGTGCCCGTCAGCCGGTACAGCAGGAACAGGCCCATCAGGGTCACAAGGCCGCCCAGCACCGCAATGGCCAGGTAGGTTTTGCCGGCGTCCAGAGCGTCAGGAGATTCCTCCTGCACCACCCAGGCGTAGGAGCTGAGGCTCATGAGCTCGAAGAACAGGAAGGTGGTATACAGGTCCGCCGACAGGAATACACCCAGGGTAAAGCTCAGACACAGCAGGAAGAAAAAGTGGTAGCGCCGCAGGTGGTGGTGGCCCCGGAAATACTGGGGCGTCAGCAGGGCGGACACGAACCACATGAAGCTGACCACCAATCCATAGATGGCCCGGAAGCCGTCCAGGGTAAAGTGGATGCCGCACAGGGGGATATCCAGGGAAACGCCAAACCGGGTGCATACAGCCAGCACCATCACCAGAAGCGTCAGCCCCGTGACGGCGCAGGACCAGCGGCCCAGCCGCGTCTCGCTTTCGCTGCGGACGAGCAGCAGGGGAACGGACCCCATCAGGGGCAGCAGGATCAGAAGAAGCAGCATCACAGGCCCACCGCCTTTCCGATCACGTCCAGCAGCCACTGGGGAAACAGGCCCATGACCAGACACGCCGCCGCCAGCACGGCGGTGGGCACCGTCATCATCCAGCCCGCCTCATGAGCGGAGCCCTCGGGGATGGCGGGGGCGTCCGTCCGGGGGAACCAGGCCTTCAGCACCACCTGGAACATGTAGACCGCCGTCAGCAGGGCCGACACCAGCAGGGCTGCGAAGCCCACCAGCGGCAGCCAGCCGCCGATATCCACCGCCGCCCGGGCAATGTACCACTTGCTGACGAAGCCGTTGAAGGGGGGGATCCCCGTCAGGGCGCAGGCCGCCGCCGTGAAGCAGGCGAAGGTCACCGGCATGTACCGGGCCAGGCCCTCCAGCTGGGGCACATACTCCCGGTGGGCGTAATGCAGCACCGCACCAGCCGTGAAGAAGGCCATGATCTTTACCACCGAGTGGACGATCAGCTGCAGGAAGGATGCTGCCAGGGCCTGGGTGGTCATCAGGGCGGCGGCAAACAGAATATACGACAGGTTCGACACCGTGGAGTAAGCCAGCCGCAGCTTGAAGTGCCGCTGCTTCAGGGACATGCAGGAGCCGTATACAATGGTGATGATGGGCAGCAGCAGCGCCAGCTGCTGAGCCCAGGTACCGGACAGAATGTCCGGGCCGAAGCTGTAATAGATCAGGCGGATGCAGGCGAAGGCACCGGCCTTTACCACCGCCACCGCGTGGAGCAGGGCCGTGACGGGGGTGGGGGCCACCGCCGCCGAGGGAAGCCAGCCGTGCAGCGGCCAGATGGCGGCCTTGACCCCGAAGCCCACAAAGGACAGGGCGAACACCGCCAGCAGCATGGACAGATCTCCGTCATAGCCCGCCAGGTGGCCGCCCAGGGAGAAGTCCGAAGCATCGTGGATGGCCAGGAACACCAGCCCGATAAACGCCAGGGCCGCGCCGGAGATGGAGTATACCAGGTACTTGATGCCGGCCTTTTTGGCAGCCTTGGTCATGGGCTGCATCACCAGGGGCAGGGTGGCCAGAGTCAGCAGCTCATAGAACAGGTACATGGTCATCATGTTGGCGGAGAAGGCAATGCCCAGGGTGACGCCGAAGGATGCCGTGAAAAATGCCCAGAACATGTGCAGGTGCTTTTCGTGGCGCATGTAGTCAAAGCCATAGAGCATGGTGAAGGGCCACAGGGTGGCAGACAACCCCGCAAACAGACGGGCGGCCCCGTCCATGCGGAAGGCGATGGTCAGCCGGTGGGAAAAGTGCAGCAGGGTAAACGTGCCGTCATCGCACAGGAGGATGGCCGCCCAGGCCAGGGCCGTGGTGCCCAGGATCAGGAGGCTGTATACCAGGCGGCGGCAGCTCTCGCTGCGGATGGGCAGGAAATAGGACAGCAGGCCCAGCACCAGCGGCAGGAACACCGGCAGAAGGAGAAGAATTCCGTTCATATGGCGCACCTCCTTACAGAATGGACCCGGTGATGTGCTCCATCACGGGGACAGTGATGCCGGACAGCAGGCCCAGGATCAGGCTGGCTGCGGCGAACAGTGCCAGAGACAGCACCAGCAGCAGCGGCTCCCGGACCCGGCTCCGGGCCGGGAAATCCTGCCCGGGAAAGAAGGCGCGGCACAGCGGCGGAAACAGATAGGCCGCCGTCAAAAGCGCCGAGATCAGCAGCACCGCCGGAATGATATAGCACAGGGGGGCGGACATGCCGTCCAGGGCTCCCAGAGCCAGATACCATTTGCTGAAGAAGCCGCCGAAGGGGGGGATGCCCACCAGGGACAGAGCCAGGGCGGCAAAGCAGCCCATGGTGACGGGAATCCGGCGGCCCAGACCCGGGAAGCCGTCGATGGTTTCCGTTTCCGTCAGGAAAATGATGGAGCCGGCGGACTGGAACACGCCGATCTTGGCCAGGGCGTGGAACAGCAGCTGCAAAAGCCCCCCCAGCAGACCCACAGGAGTCATGAGGAATACGCCCAGCAGCACATAGGAAATCTGGGAAATGCTGGAGTAGGCCAGACGCTTTTTCAGGCCGTTTTCCGTGCAGCCCATAAACGAGCCCATGAAGATGGTCACCAGGGTCAGAACGATGCACACGGTCTGGACCCAGGTGCCCCGCAGAGCCTCCGCGCCTACGGTGAAGTAAATGACCCGGATGGCAGCGATGGCCCCCACCTTGGCGATGATGCCGGAGAGCAGGGCATGGGCCGGGGCCGGGGCCACGGGATGGGCCGAGGGCAGCCAGTTGTGCAGGGGGTACAGGCCCGCCTTGGCCCCGAAGCCCAGCAGCATCAGAAACGACGCAGCCAGCAGGGTAGGAGAGAGCGTCTGGAAATAGCCGCCACGGACGAAGGTCAGGGAGGACTGCTGGGCCAGCAGAACCACGCCGAACAGGGCGATGAAGCCGCCGCAGACGGAGTAGTACAGGTATTTTACCGCGCCCAGCAGGGCCTTGGGCCGCTGGGTGTGCAGCACCAGGGGGAAGGACAGCAGGGTGGTGAGCTCATAAAACAGGTACAGAGTCACCAGGTCTGCCGCCAGGGCCGCGCCCAGCACCGCCGCCTCCGTCAGCATCAGAAATGCGTAGAAACGGGGATGGTGCCCCTCGTGGGTCATGTAGACGGAGGCGTAGGGGATGGTCAGCAGCCAGCACACGGCGGTCAGCAGGCAGAAGAACCGGCCCAGGCCGTCCAGCCGCAGGGAAAACGTCAGGTCGGCGGTCATGTGCCACACCGGTGTGGCCATGTCGCCCAGGGTGCAGGCACCGATCAGCAGCGCCAGCAGCAGGGCCTGGCCCGCGGCCAGGATCACCGTGCGGGCCCGGTCGTTCCGGATCAGGCTCAGGACCGCCAGCGCCAGAGGCAGCAGGAGGATGAGATACAGCATATTCGATTCCTCCCTTTCTCACTGACAGAACAGGTCCATGCCCTGACGGAACAGGTCCATGAGCCCGTAGGACCGCAGGCCAACAGCGATGTTCAGGGCCACGAATACAAGGCCCGGCACACTGGCCCAGCGCAGGCGGCGTGTGTGCTCCGTTTCGGCCTCCGGCACCCAGAGCAGCAGCGTGGTGTACAGGAAATACAGCACGTTCAGCAGGGTGGACAGGGCCAGCGCCAGCAGCACCGCCCAGGTGCGCCAGCCCATGTGGAACGCCGCAGCGGCAAAATACAGCTTGGGGATGAAGCCGGCGAAAATGGGGATGCCTACCATGGACAGGGCGCCCACGGTGAATACGCAGCCGGCGGCGGGGTCCCGGTGGGCGGCGGCCCGGAGGCTGTTGAAGTCCTGGTGTCCGCCGGAGGCGGCCACCAGGTCCGCACCGGACAGAAACAGCATGGGCTTGGTCAGGGCGTGGGACACGATCTGGAACAGCACCGCCGCCAGGGCGGCCTGGGTCCCCATGCCCAGGCCCATATAGATGTAGCCGATCTGGGCGGCGGAGGAGAAGGCGATCATGGTGGTCAGCCGCCGGGCGAAGATGGCGGAGACGGAGCCTGCGATCATGCCGCCGATACCGAACAGCAGCAGCACCGTCTGGATGCCGGTGGCAGCAAAGACGTCGATGCCGATGACCTGGTAGATGACCTTGATGAGAAACACGATATACCCCTTGGACACCACGCCGGACAGGATGCCCGAGGAGGCGGGAGTGGCCTGCCCATAGGTATCGGGCATCCACAGATGGAAGGGAAACAGGCCGCTTTTGATGGCTAGGCCCGCCGTCATCAGGCCCAGGGACATGGTCACGGAGAACCGGTGCCCGCCGGAGGCCCACAGGTCCGCGATGGCGGTGTGCAGCTGGGGGAACAGCAGGTGGCCGGTGACGGAATAGGTGAAGATGACGCCGATCAGGAACAGGCCGGAGCCCATCAGGGCGAAAATCATATAGCGGGCGGAGGCGATCAGGGCACGTCCGCCCCGGCGCACCGACAGCAGGGCGCAGGAGGCGATGGTCAGCACCTCGATGAACACATAGCCGGTGAAAATGTCGTTGGTGTAGCACAGGGCCACCAGCGCCACATGGGCCAGGTCCACCATGACCCAATAGAGCTTCTGCTTGTCGGCGGGAACGTCCTGCAGGATGCGGCCCATACCGCCCAGCACACTCAGCAGCATGACCCCGGCAAACAGCATGGCCAGGAAGGGCTCCAGGATCCCTGCCGTCAGCTCGTTGCCCCAGGGGGCGGGGTAGTGACCCATCATATAGGAGTAGCGAACGTGGTGAACGGTGCAGTAGACCAGGAGGGAGCCCTGGAGCACCACGCTGGCAGACAGCAGGAAAATGCTCAGTCGCCGGGCCCAGCGGGCGTTGGCCGCAAAGGACACCACGGCGCATACCAGAGACAGAATGATGGAGAAGAAGGGGAAATTCTGCACAAAGCTCATTGCTCGCCGTCCTCCTTCTGCCGCTTTTTATGGGACATCATCATATACAGCTTGTCCATGTCCAGGGTGCGGTAGGTCTGGTAAATGCGGACGGTCAGGGACAGCATCACAGCCGACACACTGACGGACACCACGATGCCCGTCAGCACCAGGCCCGCGGGGATGGGGTTGACGTAGTGCTCCATAGAGGTGACGCCGTCCACGATGATGGGAACGGTGCGGCCGGTGATATAGCCGCGGTCTGCCAGCAGCAGGAACACGCCGGAATCCATAATGTCCAGGCCGATGACCTTTTTCAGCAGGTTCCGGTCAAACAGCAGCATGCAGAAGCCGATGACGAACAGCAGAATGGCTACCACCAGCTCGTAATTGGAAGCAAGGGCCTTCAGCATCATAGCTCCCCCCTTCTGAAGTACATATAAAGGCTGTACATGGTGCAGCACACCACGAAGCCCACCGCCACGTTCAGGGGCAGAATCAGCCCGGCGGACAGAATGCGGCCCGGGGTGCCGGGGGAGATGACAGAGTGCAGGTGATTGGCGCCGGTATAGAAGGAGTAGCTCTTGGCCAGGCAGTAAAAGCCCAGGGAGCACAGCACCACCGTCTGGAGCCGCCGGGGCCGCAGCACGGCGGAGGCCGCCGCATCGCCCCACACCATGGCAAACAGCATCAGCCCCGCTGCCAGAATGGCACCGCCGGAGAAGCCGCCGCCGGGGGACAGGTGGCCGTTGAGAAGAATATAGATGCCGAACACCAGGATCACCGGAATGAGAAACTTGCTCATGGGGGCCACGATGGGGTCCGAGGCATAGTCCACCACGTCGGGCTGGAGAAGCCAGCGCCTTTTGCCGGAGCGGTTGAGCAGGATGGTCACGGCGCACATGGCGGTGAACAGCACAAAGGATTCGCCCAGGGTATCAAAGGCACGGTAGTCCAGGATCATGCCGGCCACGGTGTTTACCGCGCCGGTCTCCTGGGTGCCCTGCTCCACATAGCGCTGGGCTACCTCGTTGACGGTGGGGGCGGTATCGGAGCCGTAGGGGGGCAGGTCCGCTGCCGTCAGCAGCATGAGGGCCGACAGCACCACGCACAGAAGGCCAGCCAGCACGTTGTACAGCCGCAGGGACCGGTGGACTCCCTGCTCCACCAGCGTCCGGTCCCGGTGGGGGGTCGGATGAGCGGAGACGTTTTCAGCCGGACACTCCGGAGGCTCCTTTTGCAGCTGCTCGGACAGGTCCAGGCCGCCGTGGAGCCAGAGCTGCACCAGGGAGGGCTCAGAGGGTGTCGTCATGGTGGTCCTCCTCTCTGCGGGCCTCATGCTCCGCGTCCTTGTCAATGAGGTTGATACGCCGCAGGGTCAGGAAAAACAGAATGCCCGTGATGCCTGCGCCCACGGCGGCCTCGGTGATGGCCAGATCCGGAGATTCCAGCAGCAGCCACACCACGGACATGATGATGGAATAGGCCATATAGATGATGACAGCACGCATGGGCTTTTTCACCAGAGCGGTGGCCACGGCACAGACCAACAGGCCGATCAGCAGGAGGATGCGGAAGACCGTACTCATTGACCGGCCTCCTGTTCCCCGTCGGGCAGCTCCAGGTGCTGCTCCAGATTCTGGTTCACCCGGTACTCAAACTGGGCCAGCATATGGCCGGACAGGGGAGAGGTGCACCACTGGAGGATCACCACCAGCAGCAGCTTCCACAGCACCGGGCGCAGGCCCACCGCCAGCATCACCGCCAGCACCAGCAGGGAAAGACCCAGGGTGTCGGCTATGGAGGCGGCGTGGAGCCGGTTCAGGGTAAAGTCAAAGCGAAACAGGCCCACCATGGCGGTCAGCAGGGCAAAGCACCCGGCCAGCACGCACAGAGCCGCCAGGCCGAAGCGGATCCATTCACCGATCATGCGATTCGTCCTCCTCCTTGTCCTGCCGCTTGCGCTGGTACAGGTTGATGTAAATGCGGCACAGCAGCATTACCGCGATAAACGACAGCACCACATACACGATGGCCACGTCCACCAGGTAGTCCTCCCCCAGCAGATAGGCCAGGATGGCGATGATAATGGCCACCAGCGTGCCGGTAAGGTTGATGCCGATGATGCGGTCCGCCGTCAGCCGGGCCCGGATGATATAGACCATCACTGCCAGCAGGCCCAGACCCAGAAGCACCAGCGCGCCCCAGAACAGATAGTGATAGCACTGTTGGATCAGTTCCATTCCGGGCCCTCCATTTTCCGCAGGAGCCGGGTCAGACTCCAATCCGGGATGTCGGCGGCATGAGCCTTATTCAGGCACAGCACCAGGTAGTACTCTCCCTCCTGGCGCACCGTCACAGTGCCGGGGGTCAGGGTGATGGAGTTGGACAGCAGCATCCGGGAGACGGGCTTTTCCAGGGGCGCGTGGACCCGGACGATGGCAGGGTGATAGTCCGGCTTCCGGGACCAGATCACCCGCATCACAGTCAGGTTGGCCCGGATGATCTCCCGCACAAGGATCGCACCGTAGACAACATAGCCGCCCAGGCGCTTCAGAAAACGCCGCTCCGCCTGGGGCCGGCAGCCCAGGGCAGCCACGCAGAACGCGTAGACCGCCCCGGTGATGACCACGCCGAACAGGCAGATCTCCAGCGTGACTTTTCCGTTCAGGATCAGCCACAGCAGGAACAAAAAGATACACATGACCATGGGGGGGTTCCTCATTCCTCTCTCATGCATACGGCAAAAAGCCGTTAAGTGATTTTTGCGATAAGGGCAAAAATCTTCATACAAAATTTATTGTAGCATGTATACGGAAATGAAGTCAACAAAAAATGGGGATTCCCGCAGAAAATCGGAAGATTCACCGGGAATAAGCGAAATCAGGCGGCGAATCCGTGAGAATTCGCCGCCTACACTGTATAAATTTCCGGGATTTTCCTCATATGGAAAGGGCTGCGTATGCCGCCAGGGTGAGGACAATGGTGCGCTTATGGGTTTTCCACATGCTGCTCGTCTCCTTTCAGCCGGGTCAGCCACAGCAGGATCTCCTCCAGCACCGAGGCGTTCAGCTCATAGAATATGAATTTTCCCCGGCGGTCATCCCGGATCAGGTCCGCCTCCTTCAGCACCGACAGGTGCCGGGATACGGCGGCGGCGCTGATCGCAAAGTGGTCCGCCAGTTCTCCGGCGCTTTTGCGTCCGTCCCGCAGCAGTTCCAATATGGCCCGCCGGGTGGGGTCCGCCAGCGCCCGCAGCGTATTTTGCAGCGACACAACGAGTTCCTCCATCATTTAACAATTAACTGAAATGTTAATCATATGATAACAAATATTTTCCGGTCCGTCAAGTGTTGCAATTGCGACAGACAAGAGCGGGCGTTGGGCGTATACTCACAGATGTATCATTGGAAATAAGGAGGACTCATTTGATGATTCGCAGGATCATTCACATAGACCAGGACAAGTGCAACGGCTGCGGGGCCTGTGCCAAGGCGTGCCATGAGGGCGCCATCGACATGGTGGACGGCAAGGCCCGGCTCATGCGGGAGCACTACTGTGACGGGCTGGGGGATTGTCTGCCGGCCTGTCCCACCGGGGCCATCACCTTTGAGGAGCGGGAGGCTCCCGCCTATGACGAGGCGGCGGTGAAGGCTGCCCAGGCGGCAAAAAAACAGGCCCACACCGGCTGTCCCGGCACGGCTATCCGCCAGCTGATGCACAAAAAGCCCGCACCGCCGGCACCCGGCGGGGAGACGGAGAGCCAGCTCACCAACTGGCCGGTACAGATCAAGCTGGTTCCCACCCGGGCCCCGTATTTTGACGGGGCGGAGCTGCTGATCGCGGCGGACTGCACGGCGTTTGCCTATGCCGATTTTCATAGCCGGTTTCTGGCCGGGCGGGTATGCCTCATCGGCTGCCCCAAGCTGGACGGAGTGGACTATACCGAAAAGCTGGCGGAGATCCTTCGGGGCAACAGCATTCGCTCCGTAACGGTGCTGCGGATGGAGGTGCCCTGCTGCGGCGGGCTGGAGATGGCTGCCCGGCGGGCCCTGGAGCAGTGCGGTAAGGATATGCCCTGGCAGGTGTGCACCGTCCATATCGACGGCACGGTGACGAAAAACTGACGTAAAAAGCACTGACCGCACGATAGAGCGCGGTCAGCGCCTTTTTTCAGCTGCGGGCCGTCGGCTCAGAGGCAGACGGATACAGCACCGACTCCAACGCGATGAGCCCGGTAAAACGCCAGGATGCGGCATCGGATGCCTGCGGCGGGTCCATCTATTTTCTGAACGCCGCCCGGCCCGGAAAAGTGGAAATCCGGTTTACAGGAAAAGCTTCTTATGGTATACTAAAGGGACATTGTGTTTCCTTCCAACGGTTTTTACAAGAGGAGCCTTTCATGCTGAAACGAATCAAAGATAGCATTTTGGATATTTTACGGCAGGCCGACTGGATGCTGCTGTGCCTTTGCTGCGGGGCGGCGCTGTTCGGGCTGGTGATGATCGCCAGCGCCACCAATTTTCTGGGCTCACGGAAGATGGTCATTGTCCAGGCCTGCGCCATTGTGCTGGGGGTGGGGATCTATTTCCTCATGTCCCAGATCGACCTGACGGAGGCATCCAAGCGGTGGAAGTGGCTGCTGGGCTTCGGCATCGTCCTGTTCCTGCTGCTGAAAACACCCTTGGGCATTGAAAATAACGGCAACCGGGCCTGGCTGGGCATCCGGGGCTTTCCGGCCAATATTCAGCCGGCGGAGATCGTGAAGCTGACGTTTATCCTGGTGCTCAGCAAGCAGCTGGTGTGGGTGAAGGAGCACTGGGGACTAAGGTCCCTGCGGTCCGTTGCGTTTCTGGGCGGACATCTGCTGCTGATGGTGGGGCTGTATTACGCCATCTCCTCGGATATGGGCAGCGCCCTGGTGTATGCGTTCGTCTTTGCCGCCATGGCCTTTGTGGCCGGGGTGGCAGCCCGGTGGTTTGTCATCGCGCTGCTGGGCGGCGGCGCGGCGTTTTATCTGCTGTGGGAGCTGGATAAAATTCCGGACTATATGAAGGAGCGGTTCATGGTGGTGTTTGACCACAGCCTGGACCCTCTGGGCGCAGGCTGGCAGCAGACCCGGAGCCTTCTGGCGCTGGGCGGCGGCAAGCTGACGGGGCAGGGACTGTTCCACGGCATCCAGACCCAGGGCGAGTATTCCGGCAGTCTGCCCTTCCGGTACACGGACTTCATCTTTTCCGCCATCGGCGAGGAGCTGGGGATGCTGGGGTGTCTGGCGGTGCTGATTCTGCTGACGGCCATCATCGTGCGGTGCCTGATGGTGGCGAAAAACGCCCGAAACACCATAGAGAGCTACGTTTGCGTGGGTGTGGCGGCGGTCCTGATCTTCCAGACCATCAGCAACGTGGGCATGTGTCTGTTTGTGATGCCGGTGGTGGGTTTGACGCTGCCGTTTTTCAGCTATGGCGGCTCGTCCATTGTGACGCTGTTTGCGGCCATGGGGATGGTCAGCAGCGTCCAGAGCCATTCTCTGCCGGATTGGCTGCGGTAAAGGGGGATGCTGCCATGCATGAGACGGAAGCGCTGCATATCCGCAGGCTGACGGCGGAGGACCTGGAGCCCCTGCACCGGCTGCTGTCGGATCCGGCGGTGATGCGGTATCTGGAGCCGCCCTTCACCCGGGCGCAGACGGAGGCGTTCCTGCAAAAGGCAGGCATGGGCCGTGAGCCGCTGATCTGGGCGGTGGAGGACGGCCGCGGCTTTGCGGGATATGTGATCTATCACCCCTACGACGAGACGTCCATGGAGCTGGGGTGGGTTTTGGCTTCTGACCGGTGGGGCAGGGGGTACGCCCTGGCTCTGACCCGGCAGATGATTTGCCGGGCGCGGGAGAGTGGCCGGGACGCGGTCATAGAATGCCATCCGCAGCAGGCGGCTACCCGGCATATCGCGGAAAAGCTGGGCTTTCGTCCCTGCGGCATGGACGGCGGGTGCTGCGTGTACCGGTTGGCCGGGAAAAACGAATAGATAAGGGCTATCCGACCTTCTGATATGCTCCCTCTGTGAGAGACAGTGAAATAAAACACTGTCAGTCATGGAGGGAGCATTCCTATGCCGCACAGGCAGCAATTAAGCGCACAAGCACGAGCCGCATAAAAAAAGCGGCCAGCAGCGATTGGCTGCTGGCCGGGAAAACGATCTGTTTTTTCACTGTCCTCCTGACGGGGTGCGGTTCAAAGCTGAGTGCCGCCTTTTATGGTGTGATAGGAAATTGCCGCTTATTGATCCTGTGCCCGGCGCTTGTAGGACTCGTATTTGGCCTTGGCGTCCTCCTCCGCCTCGGCAAACAGAACCTTGGCGTTCTCCGGGAAGCTCAGCTCCAGGGAGGAGTAGCGCACCTCGCCCTTCATGAAGTCGTACAGGGCCATGCTGGGCTCCTTGCTGTCCAGGGTGAACTTGTGGGTCTCGGGACTGTAGCGGTACAGGTTCCAGTAGCCGGAGGCCACGGCGTCCTTCATCTCCTGCTGGACGCAGCCCATGCCCTTCTTGATGCCGTGGTTGATGCAGGGTGCGTAGCAGATGACGATGGAGGGCCCCTTGTGGGCCTCGGCCTCCCGGATGGCCTTGATGAGCTGGGCCGGGTCGGCACCCATGGAGCATTGGGCCACATAGACGTTGTCATAGGTCATCATCAGCATGCCCAGGTCCTTCTTCTTGGTCTTCTTGCCGCTGGCCTGGAACTGGGCCACGGCGCCCACAGGCGTGGCCTTGGAGGACTGGCCGCCGGTGTTGGAGTATACCTCGGTATCCACCAGTAGGACGTTGACATCCTCGCCCATGGCGAACACATGGTCCAGACCGCCGTAGCCGATGTCATAGGCCCAGCCGTCGCCGCCGTACATCCACATGGTCTTTTTGGACATATCCTTGCGGCGCTTGAGAATCTCATCCACCAGAGCCTGCTCCTGGGCGGAGAAGGTCTCGCTCTCCAGCAGGTGTAGCAGCTCCTGGGTGGCGGGGGTGGAGGCGTCCAGGTCGTCATAGGTCTCCAGCCACTTGGCGATGGCGGCCTTGACGGCGGCGTTTTCGGTTATGTCGTCCAGCTGATGGACGTAGTCCGTGACGGCGGCGCGCAGCTGCTTCACCGCCAGGCACATACCATAGGAGAACTCGGCGTTGTTTTCAAACAGGGAGTTGGACCAGGCGACGCCCTTCCCCTCCTTGTTCTTGCAGTACGGCACGCAGGGCATGGCTGCGCCCCAGGCCTGGGTGCAGCCGGTGGCGTTGGCCAGGAACATCTTGTCGCCGAACAGCTGGGTCAGCAGCTTGATATAGGGTGTTTCGCCGCAGCCGGCGCAGGCACCGTTGAATTCCACCAGGGGCTGGCGGAACTGGCTGCCCTTCAGGGTGAATTTGTCGAAGCGGTCGTTCTTCTCGGGGATGGTTTGCAGGTAGCTCCAGTTGGTCTGGTCCAGGGATACCTCGTGGGCCGGGACCATACGCAGGGCCTTGCCGCTCTTGGGGCAGGAGGCCACGCAGCTGCCGCAGCTGGTGCAGTCCAGGGTGGAAACGCCCATGGTGAATTGCAGGCCCGCCAGCTGGGGACCCTTGGCAGCGGTAAGCTCCAGCCCGGCAGGGGCCTTCTGGACCTCGTCCTCGTTCAGCAGGTACGGGCGGATCACCGCATGGGGGCACACAAAGGAGCAGCGGTTGCACTGGATACACTCGTCCTTGTCCCACACGGGCAGGTGGGTGGCAATGCCGCGCTTTTCATACTGGGAGGTGCCCAGGGGCATGGTGCCGTCCTCCATGCCCTTGAAGGCGGAAACCGGCAGGTCATCGCCCTTCTGGGCGTTGATGGGCACCAGGATGTTCCGGATGATGTCGGGCACGTCGGCACGGGGCGGCTGGATGGCAGCGCCGGTGAGGTTCTTCCACTCCGGCTTGACGTGCACCTCCACCAGGGCGTTGATGCCGGCGTCCACGGCGGCGATGTTCATATTGACGACCTTTTCGCCCTTGAGGCCGTAGGTCTTTTTCACGGCGTCCTTCATATGGGCCACGGCGTCCTCCACGGGGATCACCCGGGCCAGCTTGAAGAAGGCGGCCTGGAGCACCATATTGGAGCGGTTGCCCAGGCCCAGGGCCTGAGACTCTTTATTGGCGTCGATGATGTAGAAGTGGATGTCGTTTTCGGCGATATAGCGGAGGATGTCCCCGGGGATGTGCTGCTCCAGCTCATCTTCCTTCCACTCGCAGTTCAGCAGGAAGCTGCCGTGGGGCTTCAGCTCGGAGATGATGTCATACTTGGTCAGGTACGTCTGGTTGTGGCAGGCCACAAAGTCGGCACGGCTGACATAGTAGGTGGAGCTGATGGGGTGCCTGCCGAAGCGCAGGTGGCTCTTGGTGATACCGAAGGACTTCTTGGTGTCGTACTCAAAGTAAGCCTGACAGTACATGTCTGTGGTTTCGCCGATGATCTTGATGGAGTTTTTGTTGGCGCCCACGGTGCCGTCGGAGCCCAGGCCCCAGAACTTGCAGCTGATGGTGCCCTCCGGCTCGGTGAGCAGGGGAGCGCCTACCGGCAGGGACAGATGGGTCACATCGTCCTGGATGCCGATGGTGAAGTGATTCTTGGGCTGATCCAGCAGCAGGTTGTCGAACACGGCCTTCAGCTGGGCGGGAGTGGTGTCCTTGCTGGACAGGCCATACCGCCCGGCAAAGATCAGGGGGCGGTTTTCCTCGTTGATATAGGCGGCGCAGATATCCTCATACAGAGGCTCGCCGATGGAGCCGGCCTCCTTCACCCGGTCCAGCACGGCGATGCGCCGGACTGTCTTGGGCATGGCGGCCATCAGGTGCTTGCGGGAGAAGGGACGGAACAGGTGCACCTGCAGGAAGCCCACCTTCTCGCCCCGGGCGTTCAGGTAATTGACGACCTCCTGGGCGCAGCCGGACACGCTGCCCATGGCCACGATGACGCGCTGGGCGTCGGGTGCGCCATAGTAGTTGAACAGGTGGTATTCCCGGCCCGTCAGGCGGGAGATCTGGGCCATGTAGTCCTCCACCACGTCGGGGAGGTTGGCGTAATCGGTGTTGTTGGCCTCCCGCAGCTGGAAGTAGATATCGGGGTTATCCACCAGGGAGCGCATGCGGGGGTCCTCGGGATTCAGAGCATTGGCCCGGAAGCGGGCCAGGGCGTCATAGTCCACCAGCTTGGCATATTCGTCGTAACTCAGCACGTCGATCTTCTGGATCTCGTGGGAGGTGCGGAAGCCATCGAAGAAGTGCAGGAAGGGGATACGGGCGCGGATGGCGGACAGATGCGCCACGGCGGCCAGGTCCGCCGCCTGCTGGACGCTGCCGCTGGACAGCATGGCAAAGCCGGTCTGGCGGCAGTTCATCACATCGCTGTGGTCGCCGAAGATGGAGAATGCGTGGGTTCCTACGGTGCGGGACGCCACATGCAGCACGCCGGGCAGACGCTCGCCGGAGATGCGGTGCATGGTGGGGATCATCAGCATCAGGCCCTGGGATGCGGTGAAGCTGGTGGCCAGGGTGCCGGCCTCCAGTGCGCCGTGGCAGGCGCCGCAGGCGCCGGCCTCGGACTGCATCTCCACCAGACGCACCGTCTGGCCGAAGATGTTCTTCTTTCCCTTGGCGGACCAGTCGTCGGCGTGTTCGGCCATGGGGCTGGAGGGCGTGATCGGATAGATGGCTGCAACCTCGGAGAAGGCATAGGCCACATACGCCGCCGCCTCGTTGCCGTCACAGATTTTCAGGAGCTTGCTCATATAGATTCCTCCTCATACTTTTTTTGCGGCGGCCCCACACAGACCGCCGTCTGCCTGTATACACAAGTGTCATTTTAGCACTTTGAATCGGGATGTCAATGTTTTAACAAAAATTTTCATTGAATTTCTCCGTAAAATCCAACCGCGAGTCGTGGAAAGAAACAAAAGGCCATGGAGCCAGTAACTGGCTCCATGGCTTTTGCATAAAAATCCTTATCTTGGTGAGAAACTCTTATTTCAGAAGCTCCAGAAACTCATCCTCCGTGAGAACAGGAATGTTCAGCTCCTGGGCGCGGCGCAGCTTGGAGCCTGCGCCGGGTCCGGCCACCACATAAGTGGTCTTTTTGGACACGGAGGAGGCGGACCTGCCGCCTCTCTGCTCGATCATCTGCCCCGCCTCATCCCGCGTGAATTTCTCCAGACTGCCGGTGAGGACGAAAGTCATTCCGGTGAAACGACTGTCAACTAATTCCTCTTTACAGCTCATATTGACCCCGGCGGCCTCCAGACGGTGCATCAGATCCTGAGATTGGGGGCTGTCCATCCACTGACGGATGTAGGAGGCGGTGATGGGGCCCACGTCGTCGATGGCGGTGAGCTCCTCCTCCGTAGCCTGGGCCAGGGCCTGAAGGGTGCCGAAGCGGCGGGCCAGCACCTTGGCGGCCTTTTCCCCCACCTGGCGGATGCCCAGAGCGAAAATCAGCCGCCACAGGTCATTGTCCCTGCTCTTATAAATGGCGGCCACAGCGTTGGCAGCGGATTTTTCCCCCATGTGATCCAACGGAGCAATATCGGCGGCGGTCAGATCATACAAGTCGGCGGCGGTCTGGACCAGTCCCTTGTCGATGAGCTGGTTCAGCACCGCAGGCCCCAGGCCGTCGATATCCATGGCATTGCGGCTGGCGAAATGGGTGAGATTCCGCAGACGCTGAGCCGGACATTCCGCACCGGTGCAGCGCAGGGCCGCGCCGTCCGGGTCCCGTTCCACCGGGGCGCCGCACACGGGACAGGTCTGGGGCAGATAATAGGGCGCCGCGCCGCTGGGACGGCGGTCCGGCACCACCTCCACGATCTCGGGGATGATCTCTCCGGCCTTCTGCACCACCACCGTGTCGCCGATGCGAATGTCCTTCTGAGTGATATAGTCCTGGTTGTGCAGGGTGGCAAAGGTAACGGTGGTGCCCGCCAGACGAACGGGCTCCAGCTCCGCCTTGGGGGTCAGAACGCCGGTGCGGCCCACCTGGACCACGATGTCACGGATGCGGGAGGTCTTGCGCTCCGGCGGGTATTTGAAAGCAACGGCCCATCTGGGACACTTGGCGGTACTGCCCAGTATATTGCGGTCTGACAAGTTGTTCAGCTTTACAACAGCGCCGTCGATATCAAAGGGGAATTCCATCCGCGTGTCACCCAGACGGCCGATCTCGCGGAGGATATCCGCCCCCTCTGACAGGGTGGTATGGGGGATGGCAGGGAATCCCTGTTCCTTCAGATACTCGATGGTCTCGGCATGGGTGGTGAACGTCCGGCCCTCTGCCAGCTGAAGGTTGAACACCGCAATATCCAGCCTGCGCCTGGCGCAGACCTTGGGGTCCTTCTGGCGCAGGGAGCCAGCAGCAGCATTGCGGGGATTGGCCATCAGGGGCTTTCCCTCCAGCTCCAGCCGGTCGTTGATCTCCTGAAAAACGGAGCGGGCCATATACACCTCGCCCCGGACGATGAGCCGGGGCAGCTTTTCCGGCAGCACCATGGGAATGGAGCGAATGGTGCGCAGATTCCCGGTGACATCCTCGCCCTTGCGCCCATCGCCCCGGGTGGCGCCCTGATAGAACACGCCGTCCCGGTATTCCAAAGCCACGGACAGGCCGTCTACCTTGGGCTCCACGCTGTATTCCGCCCGGGGCAGGGTTTCCAGCACCTTGGCCAGGAAATCCTGAACCTCACTTCCGTCGAATACGTCCTCCAGACTCTCCAGCGGGACGGGGTGCACCACCTCCGCAAAATCATTCAGCGTGGCGTCGCCCACCCGCTGGGTGGGGGAGTCCGGGGTGATCTCCTCCGGGTGCTCCCGCTCCAGGTCCTCCAGGCGGCGGTAAAGTCGATCGTATTCAAAGTCGCTGATGGTGGGATCGTCCAGCACATAATAGCGGTAGCTGTGGGTGTTCAGAGTGTCCCGCAGCTCCTTCATCTCGGTTTGATAGTCCATAATCCACTTATCCTTTGTTCATGATGTAGTCCTGGGCGTACTGCTCCTGCTCCTCGGGAGCGGTGCTGAAATAGGTGTATGTCTCCGGCACGCTGCCCACAATGACGGTCTCCGCCACGGCGATCTCGTTGCTGACCTTGGTGGAGGCGGTGAAGCCCGGCAGAAGAATGCCGGTGTATACGTCCACATGCAGCAGGATCTGGTGCCTGGTCTGGTTGATGCCGGCGGCGGAAAAGGCATTGCGCAGGCTAGCGTCGGCGGAGCCCACCGCCTGCATCCGCACCCGGATACAAGGCCCCCGCCCCGCCAGCAGAGTGGAGCCGGTAAGCGTACCCACAGGAATGGACAGCTCACTGGTGGACACCTCCGACAGGCGGCGGAGGATCTCGTCGGCGATCTGGGACCGCAGGCGGTTGAAGGCCGCCATGTTGCTCTCCAGCGCCGCCACCCGGCCGCTTTCGTCCTTTTCCAGGTGGATGAGCACGTCATAGTTCACCTGTCCGCTGTCAATGGCATCCCGGACGGCGTCCACCACAATGCGGTTGACGGCATTGGAGACCCGGGCGGTGGCCAGGCTCACGATGATGGGCCTCATGTGCAGCACTGCCGCGCAGCACAGCCCGGTCACCAGCAGGACCGTCAGCCACAGCCAGACCCACCGCCTCTGCCGCCCCGTCAGCCGCAGGTAGCGTATTCTTCTCACGGCATACACCCCCTATGGGTCATTGTATGCCGCCAGGGCGGCAGAGGTTACTCCGCCCAGGAGTTGACGATGGCCTTGAAGGTCTTGCCCCGCTCCATAAAATTCCTGAACTGGTCAAAGGCAGCACAGGCAGGGGAGAGGGTCACCACGTCCCCGGGAACAGCCCGGTCACGGGCGGTCTCCACAGCCCGCTGAAAGGGCGTCACATCCAGTATTTCCGGATGGCCCGGCCGGTAACCGGGAGCCTGCTCCACGGTAGCGCGGATCTTTCCGGCGGTGGCGCCGCACAGCACCAGCAGCTTCACATGCTCCACCACCTCGGGACCCAGCACGTCGAAGGGAATGTGCTTGTCATAGCCCCCGGCGATGAGGATCACCTTCTCCTTAAAGGATCGCAGGCCCGCGATGGTGCGGGAGGGACTGGAGGCGATGGAATCATTGTAAAACCGGACGCCGTGATAGGTACGCACCAGCTCGATGCGGTGCTCCACGCCGTTGAAGGTCCGGGCAAAGGTGCGGATGGTCTCGTCGGGCACCAGGCCCTCTACCGCCGCAATGGCGGCCATGTAGTTTTCCACATTGTGGACGCCGGGCAGGCGGATATCCTCCGTGGTCATGATCTGGCGTTCATGGCCGTCCCGGCGGGAGATAACGGCGTCACCCCGCAGAAATACGCCGTTTTCCGGCTCCGCCTGGCGGCTGAAATACAGGGCACGGCCCGGGGCGCGCAGGGCCTGCTGCCGGGTGATGGCGTTGTCCAGGTTGAAGATGGCGGTGTCCCCGGGCTGCTGGTGACGGAAAATGTTCTCCTTGGCCCAGACATATTCCTCCATGCTCTTGTGAACGTCCAGGTGGTTGGGGGCCAGATTGGTCACCACGGCGATGTGAGGGCTGTGGGTCATGGTCATCAGCTGGAAGCTGGACAGCTCCAGCACGGCCCAGTCCGTGGGCCGGATGGTATCGGCCTCCGCCAGCAGGGGATGGCCGATGTTGCCGCCCACATGGACGGTGTGGCCCGCCGCCCGCAGCAGCTGGGCGATGATGGTGGTGGTAGTCGTTTTGCCGTCGGACCCGGTAACGGCGATGATGGGGCAGGGGCAGACCTCAAAGAACACCTCCATTTCGGAGATGATGGTGCTGCCCTTGGCCCGGGCGGCCTCCAGCTCCGGCACGTCGGGCCGCAGGCCCGGTGTGCGGAAGATCACGTCCTGGGAAAGATTCTGAAGATATCCGTCTCCCAGCTGGAGCTTTGCCCCGGCAGCCTCCAGCTCGCCGGCCAACGCGCCCAGCTTTTCCCGGCTGCTGCGGTCGCAGGCGGTGACGGAGATACCCTCCCGCAGCAGCAGCCGCAGCAGGGGCGTATTGCTGACGCCGATGCCGATAACGGCCACGGTTCTGCCCCGCAGCCGGTCAATATATTCCCGCAAGGTCATAGGATGTTCCTCCTTATCATATCTAACGTATCCAACTTACAGATTATACCGCATTCCGGGGCGCAGTTCAATCATTTCCGCGAAAATCGGTTGACTTTCCGAAGCGGGTCGGGTACAATATTTGTGCGAGTAAGCCAGACAGTCGCGGGGACAAGGCGAAAGCCTGTTCATGAGGAAAGTCCGGGCTCCACAGGGCAAGGATAACGGGTAACGCCCGCCGAAGGCGACTTCAGGAAAAGTGCAACAGAGATATACCGCCCCTTTGGGGGTAAGGGTGGAAAGGCGAGGTAAGAGCTCACCCATCGGCTCGAGAGTGTCCGATGCTGTAAACTCTATCCGGAGCAACACCGGTATGGGAGCAATAGGGCGGCCCGTCCGCTCCCGAGGTGGCTGAAGCGCACCGGCAACGGCGCGCTTAGATAGATGACTGTCAAATACAGAACCCGGCTTACAGACTTGCTCGCGCACACCATATGGGCCCGCCGGCGGAGATCGCCTGGCGGGCCCCATCCTATATTCGGGAGGAGTGGCCATGCTGCACATAGAGAGACTGTCCCGGGCGTATCGGGTGCGACGGCTGACAGAGGAGGACACGGCGCAGATCCTGGCCCTGTGCCGCAGCAACCCGCTGTACTACCGGCACTGCGGCACAGAGCCCAGTGAGGCGGACATCCGGCAGGATATGACGCTGCTGCCGCCGGGAGCAGCGCCGGAGGACAAGTATTTCCTGGGCTATTTCCATGGGGACCGTCTGGCGGCGGTGCTGGACCTGATCGACGGGTATCCGTCGGCGGAAACGGCTTATATCGGCCTGTTTATGGTAGACGGCCGCTTCTCCGGTCAGGGTATAGGCTCCCGCTTGGTGGAAGAACTGCTGGAAGAACTGAAGACCGCAGGCTTTTCCCGGGTGCGGCTGGCATATCAGAAGGCCAACCCCCAGTCCACACGGTTCTGGACAAAAAACGGCTTTCAGCCGGTGGAGGAGAAGCCGCATCCTTACGGCACCATGCTGGTGGCGGTTCGGAATTTGTCTTTTTCAGAGAATCCCTGTTAATCTATTGACAAACTCCGGAAAAGGTGATTTAATTAACAATACCAAAACAGAGAAAGAGGCGGACAGGCTATGGCGATACCGTTTGACTATACGTCGGAATATAAACGCAAGCTGCGCACCCCGGAGGAGGCGGCCCGGGTGGTCAAGAGCGGCGACTGGCTGGATATTTCCATGGGCGGCGCGTTCCCGTCCCTGATGGATGAGGCCATTGCCAAGCGGAAGGACGAGCTGCGGGGTGTGAAGATCCGGGGTTATCTGATCCAGCAGCCCATTCAGATGGTGGAGTGCGATCCCGACCGGGAGCACTTTATCTATAACAGCTGGCACATGTCCGGCTACGAGCGGAAGCTCTGTGACCGGGGACTGTGCAATTTCAATCCCATGGTGTTCCGGAATCTGGGAGCCTACTATGACCATTTCCTCACGGTAAACGTGGCCATCACCTGTGTGACTCCCATGAACGAGCATGGATACTTCAACTTCTCCGTGTCCAACGCCTCTGCCCGGGCGGTGCTGGATAAGGCCGACGTGGTGATCCTGGAGGTCAATGAGAATCTGCCCTGGGTCTATGGCGGTCTGGATGAGTGCATCCACATCGACGATGTGGACATGATCGTGGAGGGTCCTCACGGCCCTCTGCCCGGCATCAAGACCCCCGCTGCCAGCGAGACGGAGATGAAGATCGCCGAGTACGTGGTGCAGAACATGGTGGATGGCTCCACCCTGCAGCTGGGCATCGGGTCCCTGCCCAACGCCGTGGGCCAGATGATCGCCCGGTCCGACCTGCGGGACCTGGGCATCCACACGGAGATGCTGTGCGACTCGTACCTGGATATGTACAAGGCCGGAAAGATCAACAACAAGAGAAAGACCCTGGACCGCTATAAGAGCGTGTTCGGTTTTGCCATTGGTTCGCCGGACCTGTACGACTGGATCCGGGAGAACCCCGGTGTGGTGACCTATCCCATCAGCTACTGCAACGATCCCTCTATCGTGGGGAAGATCGACAACTTTGTCTCCATCAACAACTGCATCTCCGTGGACCTGTACGGCCAGATATGCGCCGAGAGCGCCGGTACCCGGCAGATCAGCGGCACCGGCGGCCAGCTGGACTTTCTGGAGAGTGCCGCCGTATCCAAGGGCGGCAAGGCGTTCATCTGTCTGACCTCCTCCTTTACCAACAAGGAGGGAGAAGTGGTGTCCCGCATCAACCCGCTGCTGACTCCCGGCGATATCGTCACCGATCCCCGGAGTCTGGCCTATTATATCGTCACCGAATACGGCGGCGTGAATCTGGTGGGATGCAGCACCTGGGAGCGGGCGGAGAAGCTGATCTCTATCGCCCATCCCAAGTTCCGGGATGAGCTGATCGCCAGTGCTGAAAAGCAGGGCATCTGGCTGCGGTCCAACAAGCGGTAAAGCCTCCTGTATACAAACTGACCCCCCTCCGGCCCAAAAGCCGGAGGGGGTTTATGCCGCTTACTGGATGGGCTCCAGAACGCCCAGGACAACATAGCGGACGTTTTTGAATTCGTAGGTGCAGGTGGACAGGGTGACGATGTGGCTGTCTGCCGAGGGAACACCGGTGGTGGAGCGGAAGGTGGAGTGGTTTACCATCTGCTGCAGGAACTCCTGGGTCAGCTGGAACTGATAGACGCTGCAGTCGGAGTAGGCCACCTGGCCATTGCCGTCGAGAATATAGCCCGAGGCGTCCACAATGACCCCGGCAAACAGATGCAGCTTGTAGCTCTGCTGGGGGGTCAGCATGTACAGATAGGGATGCTGGTCATAGTAGGCCTGCTGCTTGTACTTCACCAGGTTGGAGAACATGGCCCCGGACGTCATATTGTGGCCGTAGATCAGGCTGTTCTGGTCGGAGAAGTCGGCGCTGTTGGCGCAGTCCATGAAGATGCTGCCATTGTCGTTCCAGGTGCCGTCCAGCAGATGGCGCAGATAGTAGTCGTTGTCGCTGCCCTGGACCACCGGGTAATTGATATGGGTATTGGCACCGTAGATCCAGGCAATGACATCCTCATTTTGCTGCTTCAGCTCGTCAAACTGCACCGTGGGACACTCCGGATCGCCGCCGGGGTTGCTGTCTGGGTTATCCGTACTGTTATCCTCGCCGGGCAGGGTCACAAAGCGGGTGGCATCGGAAATGACCTTATCGCTGCGGTATTTCTCCAGGTAGTAGCTGCCCACCTTGTAGGCGGCAAAGAGGAACACGCCGATCAGCAGAGCAAGGATCACGTAGTATACGGGCTTTTTCATGGCTATGTCTCCTTTTGTAGAGTAGCTCCATTTTACCAGCTTTTTCCCGGTATTGCAAGGCTTTTGCATTTCTGGTATAATCATGCAAAACGGCAGGGAGGCACTTTTATGCTGATTTTCGACATGGACGGTACGCTGATCGACTCCAACGGCATCTGGAGGCAGGTGGACGAGGCGTTTCTGGCCAAGCGGGGGTATCCCTATACCCGGGAATACTATGAGGGGGTGGCCCATACCATTTTCCCCATGGCCGCCAAATTTACCAAGGCATACTGCCATCTGGAGGAGTCCGAGGAGGACATTATGGCCGAATGGATGCAGATGACCGGGGATGCTTATGCTGCGCGGGTGCCCATCAAGCCGGGAGTCCGGGCATATCTGGACCGGTGCCGGGCGGCGGGGGAGCGGATGATCGTGCTGACCTCCAGCGTGCCGGAGCACTGCCGGGCCGCTTTGGGACGGCTGGGACTGACGGAGTACTTCCAGAGCATCCTGTTTGCCCACGATCTGGGAATGGACAAGAAGGACCCGGAGACCTTCCGTCATGCGGCAGCGCTGATGGGAGTGACGCCGGAGGAATGCACCGTGTATGATGACTCCGTGGCTGCCTGCCGGGCGGCGCGGGATGCCGGGATGCAGGTGGTGGGCGTATATGACGAGTTTTTCCATGTGTCCTGGCCGGAAATGTGTCAGGTCTGTCGCCGGGTCATCCGGAGCTTTGAAGAATTGCTGTAAAGACGGAATCAAGTCCTCCGGTGCAGTCGGAGGACTTGATTTTTTACTCCATTACCCACTCTCGCAGGTTGGGGATTTGCAGACGGATGCTCTTTTCCAGCTCCGGCCCATCTCCGTAAAAGCCCAGACGCTGCCAGAAGGGGCGCAGGCTCTCGTCGGTACAGGTCAGCCGCAGGTGCTCCAGACCCAGACGCCGCCCCTGCTGGATGATCTGCCCCATAGGCGGGATGCCCTGGCGGCGGCCCCGCCACAGGGGGTCCATACCGTACCAGGTGATGCGCAGGGCGTCCGGCTCCCGGACGGTCTGGAACAGGCCGATGAGCTCCTGGCCGTTGTACCACACGGCGGTGCTCTGGCCGCTCTCCGGTGCGCCGAACAGGCGGCACTGCTCATGACTTGCGGGGCGGTACAGCTGTCCGGGCTCCACCATGCCCTTGGTTTTCCACCAGGTCTGCTTACCGAAGGTGGACAGGCCCTCCTGGCCGGTCAGGTGGCTGTTGTCGTCACGGAACACCACCCGCAGCTCATCGCCGTCGGCTTCAATAAGGGACACGGCGGTGTTGTCGCCGTGGGACGTCTGGCCGATATCCGCCAGAGAAAGCCCCTGAAGGGCACCCAGCACGATGCGCAGGGCGGCTCCGTGGGAGAATATGGCCACCGTCTGGCCGTCGTGCTCCCGGGCTACCCGGCGCAGAGCGGGAAGATAGCGGTCCAGTACCATCCGGGCGGTCTCGCAGCCCTCCACATGCCAGCGATCCAGCTGGCGGTTGAACTCCATCAGCTGCAGGGGCCAGCGGGTCTCGATCTGGCGCCAGGTCAGCCCCTCCCAGACACCCATGCCGATTTCCCGGAAGGCGGGGTCCGGGTGCAGCGGCAGGCCCTTGGGCATGTAAATGGCCTGGGCCGTGGTCTGGGTGCGGATCAGGTCACTGGCATATACGGCGTCCACCGGGATGTCCCGGAACCGCTGGGCCAGGGCCCGGATCTGGCGGGGACCGCGATAGTCGGTGATGAGGCCCTCCTCATGGCCATGGGCAATGCGGTAAAGATTGCCTTCGGCCTCGGCATGGCGGATGAGATAGATCCTTGTCATGGCTTCTCCTTTACAGCACGGTAACCAGCTGCTTCAGCTGCCGGACGGCGGCCTGGATGGCGTCGGCGTCGGCGTATTGCAGGGTATCGTCCCCCAGCAGCGCACCCCGGCCATAGTCATCGAAGGCGGGCAGGGCATTTTCTCCGTCGCAGCCCAGCAGCAGCAAAAATGCCCTGGGGGCCCGGGCGCGCAGCTCCTTCACATCCAGACTGTAGCCGGTCTCGGCCATCAGGCCCGCGCCATGGCGGGCCATCTGCTCCGCTGCCGCCAGGTACAGGCGGCGGTCGCCGGACATGAGGCTCTGTATCTCCGGGGCGGAGGGATTTCCGGTGCGGACGGCAGCAAATACGGACTTATCCTCCGCCGCCCGGCACACGTCGCTGCCGGGATAGGGGGTGACGGTGACGCCGTCGGCATGTATTCCTCCGGCGGTGTATACCTCCGGAGCGGAGGTCCGGGCGTCCACAATGGTGTAAAGTCCCTGGGTCTTGGCCATGTTCACCAGGTTGGCCAGCACATCCATGCCCATAAAGCCGCAGCGCAGATAGCGCTCCGCCCGCAGCACCACGGCGGGCAGCAGGGGAGCCGCCTGGCCGATGAGCTGGCTGCCGTGATAGCGCAGGGCTTCGGCCTCGGCCATATCACCGGGACCGTATAGGTCGGTGAAGTTTTTCGTGATCTTCGGGTTGAGCTTGTCCGCCTCCGGACTCAGAACCAGGGCCAGAGGCGTTTTCCGGGCGCGGATCTTATCCTGTAAAACTGCGATCGACATAAAAAATCTCCTTGTGCGCGCAAAATGATCCTTGTTATTATACGCAATTCTCCGGATTTTGGCAAGAGCGGCGGGGTTATTTTCCGCCCGGCGGGCCATACTAAGCGCGTACCGAAAAAGGAGGAATGCCGGATGTGCAAGACAGGCGCATTTTTGTGGGGCCTGGCCGCCGGGATGGTGGCCGGTGCCATGATCGAGATCGTCGTTCTCCCGCGCCCCCGGCCCAGAAAGACTGCCGTGGGTAAGGCCATGCAGCGGATGGGCAACGCTATGGACCAGGCGCTGGAGTCGGTGGCCGAGAAGATGAGCTGAGCAAAAAGCCGGGGACGATGTCCCCGGTTTTTTGCGAATTTACTGTTGACAGCTGTAAACAATCGTGTTATGCTTTGTTTACAGACGTAGACAGAAAGGATGTGCACGCCATGGAACAGTCCCGCATCGACCTGACCCAGGCGGAGTGGCAGGTGATGGAGTGCCTGTGGGAGCAGGCGCCCCGCACCGGCCGGGAGGCCGCCGAATACATGGCCCGGCGCACCGGCTGGAGCCGGTCCACTACCCTGACCCTTTTGCAGCGCCTGGAGGACAAGGGCGCGGTGAGCAGCCGGGAGGAGGGAAGGAAAAGGTATTCTCCCCGGTGCTGCGGCGGGAGGACGCCGCTTTACAGGAGACGGAGGACTTCCTCACCCGGGTGTATAACGGCAGCGTGAGCCTGCTGGTCAGCTCTATGACCCGAAGGCAGGCGCTGCCTCAGGAGGAGATCGACCAGCTGTATGCCCTTTTGCAGCAGCTGGAGGACCAGAAAGGAGCGGACTGATATGCTGGAATGGATCATTTCCTCTGCGGTGCTGCTGGCGGCGGTCATCGCCGTGCGATACCGCCCTGGCGGGGCGGCTGCGGCCGGGGGTGCAGTACGCCATGTGGGCCATTGTGCTGGTGCGGTTGCTGGTGCCGGTGAGCTTCGGCAGCGGAGCCTACAGCGCCGGGACCGCCGCTGCGGCGCTGGAGCAGACGCCTGCGGTGCAGGCGGTGCTGACGCCGTCTATGGACTATGACGCGGCATACAGCCAGGTAGCCCGGGAATACGCCGGGCGGGGCCTGGATGTATCGGAGCTGGCTCCCCGGCAGCAGCAGGCCATGGACCGGGAGATCCGGGCCCTGCAGCGGCCCACGGCGGTGCAGGTACTGCAATGGGTGTGGCTGGGCGGTATGGCCGCCATGGCTCTGACCCTAACGGGGACCAATCTGCGGCTTTATATCCGTCTGCGGCGCAGCCGCCGGGAGCTGACCCGGGAGGGCCGGATGCCGGTCTATGTGACGGAGGCGGTGGACACCCCGTGCCTGTTCGGCCTGGTGCGCCCTGCCGTGTACCTGACGCCGGAGGCCGCCGGGGACGATGTGACCCGGCAGCACAGCGTGGCCCATGAGCTGACCCATCTGCGCCACGGGGATCATGTGTGGTCGCTGCTGCGGTGCGTGTGCCTGGCAGTACACTGGTACGATCCCCTGGTATGGTGGGCGGCGGTCCTGTCCCGGCGGGACGCGGAGCTGGCATGTGACGATGCCACCATCCGCCGCCTGGGCGAGGAGCAGCGGGCCGCATATGGCCGGACCTTGGTGCGGATGACCTGCCGCAGGCCTGGAAATCTGCTGGTAACGGCTACCACCATGACCGATGGGGCCGGGGGGATCCGGGAGCGCATCCGCTGCATTGCGAAGCGCCCACGCACCACCGTGTACACTGCTGTGGTACTGGTGCTGGTGGTGGCGGCAGCGGCAGGGTGCGCCTTTACCGGTTCCGCCCGGAAGGACGCGCCCAGAACGCCGACGCAGGCCATCAGTCAGCCGGATAACTCCGGGCGGGAGTCGGATTGGGTGGCTCCGGTACAGGAGCCGTATGAGCCCAGGCTAGGGATGGAGCTGCCGCCGGAGGGGGCCGTCCCGCTGACCGCCGGGCAATTGGCACAGGTGAACGATTGCTGGGCCTGGGTCCAGCTTGCGGATGGCGGGGCATCGTACCGTCCGATCAACGGCTTTTTCCGCTGTCACTATGCGGACCCTTCTCAGATCGACCTGTCCTGCGTGCTCAGATATAGCCCGCAGAGGGAGCTGATAAGTGATCCGGCGGAGTATGAGGCGCTGAAGCAGCTGCCGGGCTGGTTCAGGGGGATGGATTCCACTCTGGCAGACAGCCCTACGCCGGTATGGCGTTATTCCGGAGCGACGGTGGACGGTCTGCTGACGGAGTATGCCGGTATTACCCGGGCCGACCTGAAGGGCATACAAACGGAAGTGCTGCTGTACCGCCCGGAGAACGATGCCTATTACAACTTCACCAGCGACGCCGGACCCGGCGAGTTCCACTGTGACCGGGGATACGTCGTGGGTGACCAGGTGCTGCTGTATGACGACAGTGAGTGGCATCTCTTTGACCACAGCGTCTCTCCGGATGACCCGGCGTATTGTGTGGAGGGCATCGGCCGGGTGCTGACCCTGCACAAGACGGCGGAGGGGCGATACGTCATTTATTCCCTGCTGTCCCAGAAGTGAGCTGTACACCGGGGACGGGATGTATAGCGGAGAACGTTTGACTTTTCCCCTGGATTTGGTATAATGTACCTATTAAATCCTACCAAATCGAAAGGGAGAGGGAATATGGAACGGAACTTTGTGCTGAGCTGCTGCTCCACGGTGGACCTGCCGTATGCGTATATGGCACGGCGGGATATTCCCGTGCTGTTTTACCACTATGTGGTGGGCGACCAGGACTATGTGGACGATATGGGCCGGGATCCGGCGGCGCTGCCCCGGTTTTACGGGTTCCTGAAGGAGGGCAAGCTGCCCCAGACCTCCCAGGTCAACGTGGCAGCGTACCTGGACTTTTTTGAGGAGCAGCTGAAAAAGGGCGATCTGCTGCATATTGCCTTTACCTCCGGCCAGTCCGGCTCCGTTCACAACGCGATGACCGCAGGGAAGCTGCTGCAGGAGAAGTATCCCGACAAGAAGATCGTGGTCATCGATTCCCTGTGCTCCTCCTCGGGCTATGGCCTGCTGGTGGATACGGCGGCGGACATGCGGGACAGCGGGGCCACCCTGGAGGAAACCGCTCAGTGGGTGCTGGACAACCGCAACAAGGTGCACCACCAGTTCTTCTCCTCCGACATGACCCAGTTCCGCCGTACAGGCCGGGTGTCCGGCGCGGCGGCCATGGTGGCCACCATTATGAACATCTGCCCCATTATGCGGCTGGATGACAAGGGGGCCATCAAGGCCTATGGCAAGGTCCGGGGCAAGAGGAAGGCCGTGGAGGCCACGGTGAACGCCATGGAGGAGCACGCCCAGGGCGGCAGGGACTATGACCAGAAATGCTTCGTGTGCCATTCTCAGTGTCCGGAGGACGCCCGGATGCTTATTGACGCCCTGGAGGAGCGCTTCCCCAAGCTGAAGGGCAAGATCCGCCTGTGCGACATCGGCACCATCATCGGGTCCCACAGCGGCCCCGGCACCGTGGCGGTATTCTTCATGGGTGACGAGCGGCCGGCCATGGACTGAACATCATCATAAAAGAGAGTATCTGATTTTTCGGGTACTCTCTTTTTGCATACAAAATGAGGACAAAAATTTATATATCCAAAAGCCATCCGGTCCTCCATACTGACTGATGATAAATGCCGCCAGCTTGGGGTTGGGGTTGGCGATGCGCACGGGATATTGCAGCTTTTTTTCATAAACAAACATCAGTCCGAACCTCCTTCATCCCAGGGCCACGGGTCGTTGAGCCACTTGTAGCCGCCCTCCGTGATTTCGGTCTGGGTCAGGGGACCGTACTGCTCCTGATACCGGGCCCGGCCCTCTTTGGCCAGGGCGATATACTTCCAGTACAGGTCCAGAACCTCCTTGTCGTCCGCGTGGGTCACCAGATACAGGCCCAGCTCGTCGATGGCAAAGTCCAGCGCCATCAGCTCGGAAAGGGCGCTGTTGGCCGCCGGAAACCGGCTGCGCAGCTCTTTGTGAAATGGCAGGTCCAACCCCGGAAACAGCGTGCCCTGCTGGAGAGCCTCCCGCTGGTCATACCGGGGCGGGTCCTGCTGCTGCATGGCTACAAACGGAAACGCCAATGCCCCGCAGCTGCCGGGCAAATTCCCTTGCCCCTGCCGGCAAGCGCCTGGAGAAGAATTGTTTTTTTCTGTGTACAAGGGGAATACCTCCTTCATGATTCATGAGCACAGCCCCCGATCGAGGGCTCAACCCAGTATATGACTCCCCGTCTTTGTGGGAAACGGGGGGGATTCCCATTTGCCGAAAAATGTGATATGGTATAAATGAATCCTCCGGCTCATACGGTGTGGCGGAGGGGGTGCGGAGATGATCGTGTTGCTTCGGCGGCGATATGTAATGGCGGCAGCGGTGACGCTCCTGGCGGCGGCAGCTGCGGCTGCCCTGTGGGCCGGACCGTCTGCCCGGCCCGCCATGGCCGGAACAGGCCGGCAGACCATAGTGCTGGATGCCGGACACGGCGGCGAGGACGGCGGCGCGGTATCCCGGGACGGCGTGGCGGAGAGCAGCGTCAATCTGGCCATCACGCGAAAGCTGCGGGATGTTTTCCTGTTCCTGGGCCGGGACACCGTGCTGACCCGGGAGGGAGAGGAGGCCATCTATTCTCCGGACTGCGTTACCCTGCGGGAGAAGAAGGTGTCGGACCTGAAAAACCGGGTGGCCCTGATCAACCAGCAGTCCGGGGCTGTGCTCATCAGCATCCATCAGAACAGCATGCCGGACCATCCGTCGGTCCACGGGGCCCAGGTGTTTTACAACGCTGTTTCTCCCAGCGGCGAGCTGGGCATGACGGTGCAGGGAGCCTTGAACGGCGCGGTGAATGCCGGAAACGAAAAGAACGCCAGGGCCATAGACAGCACCATCTATCTGATGAAAAATGTGCGCTGTCCCGCGATTCTCATCGAGTGCGGGTTTCTGTCCAACCCGGCGGAGACACGGCTGCTTTTAACGGACGAATATCAGGTCAAGCTGGCGGCGTGCATCGCCGCCGGGCTTCTGCAATATCACACAGAGGGAGCGAAAGCATGAAAACAAAGACCGTTTTTTACTGCACCGAGTGCGGCAACGAGACCCCCAAGTGGGCCGGACGCTGCCCGGCCTGCGGCGCATGGAACAGTATCGTGGAGCAGACGGATAAGCCGGTGAAGTCCGGAAGAAAGCCTGCGTCTGCCAGAGCGGTGAAGCCGGTACCCATCATGGATATCGGTACCGCTGACGAGATCCGGTTTTCTACCGGCATGGGGGAGCTGGACCGGGTGCTGGGCGGCGGCGCGGTGAAGGGCTCCCTGGTGCTGGTGGGCGGCGCGCCGGGTATCGGCAAGTCCACACTGATGCTGCAAATTTGCAAGGAGCTGGGGGAATTTTCCAAGGTTCTGTATGTTTCCGGCGAGGAATCCGCTCATCAGCTGAAGCTGCGGGCCCAGCGGCTGGACGTGGAGAGTGAAAACCTGTATGTCCTGTCGGAAACGTGTCTGGGCAATATCCTGGAGTGCGTCCAAAGTGAGCAGCCGGATGTGCTGATCGTGGACTCCATCCAGACCTTATACAACGAGGACCTGGACTCCCCGGCCGGAGGGGTGGGACAGGTGAAGGACTGCACCATGGCCCTGATGCAGCTGGCCAAGGGCCAGGGGGTCACGGTATTCGTCATTGGCCATGTGAACAAGGAGGGGTCCATTGCCGGGCCCAAGGTCCTGGAGCACATGGTGGACTGCGTGCTGTATTTCGAGGGGGATCAGCACATGACGTACCGCATTCTTCGGGCGGCAAAAAACCGCTTCGGCGCCACCAACGAGATCGGCGTGTTTGAAATGATGGACCGGGGCCTGCGGGAGGTGGAAAACCCCTCAGAGATGCTGCTGTCCGGCCGTCCCAAGGACGCGCCCGGCACCTGCGTCACCTGCGCCATGGAGGGAGCCCGGCCTGTGCTGGCGGAGGTTCAGGCTCTGATCGCTCCGGCCAGCGCCTCCAATCCCCGGCGCATGAGCAACGGCTTTGACTACAACCGGGCGGCCATGCTGCTGGCGGTGCTGGAGAAGCGGGGCGGGCTGAAGGTGTCCCAGTGCGATGCGTATCTGAACATCATCGGCGGGCTGACTCTGGAGGAACCGGCGGCGGACCTGGCGGCGGTAGTGGCCATCGCCTCCAGCTATCTGGACAAGCCGGTGCCGGACCACATGGCGGCCATCGGCGAGGTGGGGCTCTCCGGCGAGATCCGCTCCATCAGCCATCTGGAGCAGCGGCTGACGGAGGTGCACCGGCTGGGCTTCACCCAGTGCATGGTCCCGGCCCGGCGGGCCCGGGAGATCAAGCCCCTGCCGGGGCTGGAGCTGCTGCCGGTGCAGAGTATTTCCCAGGCGCTGCGGCTGCTGGTGGGCCAAAGGTGAGCAAGTATTTTCCAACGGATGAAGGCGTATTTAACACGTATTTGATGAAATATAAGATTCTTTTACAAGAAAAAATTGCTTTTTTCATAAAATACCAGACACCTGTCTTGACAATTTGCACGCATAGGTCTATGCTGTGAATGCGAAAAACCCTCCGCCACAGTCCGGCGGGGCGTGCAGAAAGGAGACTTTCCTTTATGGTTGAATGGACAGATCTGCCGGAAGGCGTATTGGAGGACATGAAACGCTACATCTCCTACGCCTGGCCGCCGGGCCGCATTGCCCAGCTGCTGAACCGGTCCTATGGTCTGGATTTGACCCGCGAGGCCGTTATCCATATGCTTCGCCGTCTGAAGCAAGAATCCGTATAGTCCGGGCGATCGTCCCCTCCGGCGGGGGTATCCGATACAGAAAACAGATACGGACTGCACTGTTCATTTGAATGAAGATAAAGGTAGGCAGCATGGTGGTTTTCCATGCTGCCTACCTTTATTTTATGATTTCACTCAGACGGAGACCGGATTTGCTGATTTCCTATTCCTTAATAGGAGCCCAGGTCAGCGGACTTGTCGCCCTGGGGATCCACACCGAACTTATAGTCGTTGCCGGGCAGGATGGCGTTGAGGATCACGCCCGCCAGGGCGGCGATGGCCAGGCCGGTCAGGGTGACATCGGCGCCGCCCACGGTGAAGGTGATGCCGCCGGTGGAGCTGAAGCCCAGGCCGCTGACGAAGATCACCGCCGCGATGATGAGGTTCCGGGACTTGGTCAGGTCTACCTTGTTTTCCACCACGTTCCGCACGCCCACCGCAGAGATCATACCGTACAGGATGAAGCTGACGCCGCCCACGATGGCGGTGGGGATGGAGTTCACCAGGGCGTCGAACTTGGGGGAGAAGGACAGGATGATGGCGTACAGAGCGGCCAGGCGGATGACCCGGGGGTCATAGACCCGGGACAGGGCCAGCACGCCGGTGTTCTCGCCGTAGGTGGTGTTGGCGGGGCCGCCGAACATACCGGCCACCATGGTGGCCAGGCCGTCGCCCAGCAGGGTGCGGTGCAGGCCGGGGTCAGCGATGAAGTTCTTGCCGGTGGTGGAGGAGATGGCGGACATGTCGCCGATGTGCTCCATCATGGCGGCGATGGCAATGGGGGCCATCACCAGGATGGCGGTCAGGTCGAACTTTGCCAGGACGAAGTGCTGCAGGCCCACGAAGTTGGCGCCGCCGACCTCGGTGAAGTCCACCTTTCCGGCGATCAGGGCCACGATGTAGCTGCCTACCACACCCAGCAGGATGGGGATGATCTTGACCATGCCCTTGCCCCAGATGTTGGCCACCACGATGATGGCGATGGCCACCAGAGCCAGCCACCAGCAGGTGGAGGCGTTGGCGATGGCGGAGCCGGACAGGTTCAGGCCGATGAGGATGATGATGGGGCCGGTGACGATGGGGGGAAGAAGCGCATGACCTTCTGGGGGCCCACCAGCTTGAACAGCAGGGCCAGGATCAGATACAGGGCGCCGGCCACCACGATGCCGCCCAGGGCGTAGGGCAGCTTTTCCTCGCCGCTCATGCCGGCGAACTTGCCCACATCCAGGCTGGCCACTGCCTCAAAGCCGCCCAGGAAGGCGAAGGAGGAGCCCAGGAAGGCGGGAACCTTCAGCTTGGTGCACAGGTGGAACAGCAGGGTGCCGAGACCGGCAAACAGCAGGGTGGTCTGGATGGACAGGGGCAGACCGTACTTGGTGACCAGGATGGGCACCAGCACGGTGGCGCCGAACATGGCGAACAGGTGCTGCAGGCCCAGCACCAGCATCCGGGGAACACCCAGCTCCCGGGCGTCGTAGATGGCGTCTTGTCCAAGGTTTTTCTTCATGTGACAGTTCCTCTCTTTCTTTTGCGCTCATTTATGTGATGTTTATTGCTAACAGAAGGGGGGATAATGACCAAAAAAATGACCGGTAAAAATACCGGTCAAAAGGGGAAAACGAAAATGAAAACAGCGGGAGCGGAGATTTTATTGTTCAGAATACGGAACTTCATCTTGCTCACTCCCTTCAAAATTTTCTTGTTCATTATACGGGTCGCATAGGCAAATTGCAATGCATTCTTTTTCCAAGAAAAATGCAACAAAACACCGTTTTTATTGGTCAATCTGCATAATGAAGGCCCCGCAGCAGCTGACGGGCCATGCGGCGGCCCAGCTGGGGCAGGTCAAAGCGGCCCTCATAAATGCGCCACTCGAACAGTGCGCCCCGGTGCAGCACCACCAGCTCCTCCACCACCTGATCCGGGTCGTGGGAGGGATGAATGCTGCCCTCCTCCTGGCACAGGGTGACAAGCTCCAGCAGTACACGGAAATAGACGCGGCTGTCGTTTTTTTGCAGCACCCGCTGCTCCGGATACCGCAGCCCGTGGATAAACGCTTTATAGAGCACCGGGTCCGACACGCTGATCTCCAGAGAGCGGCTCACGAAATCCAGCAGCTTCTCCCGGGCGGAATGGGCAGTATCGGACAGGTATCCCGCCTCCAGCTCCCGGTAGGCATCGTCCACATGGCTGGTTACCTGGATAGCCAGCTCGTCCTTGCTTTTGAAGTAGTGATAAATGTTGCCCACGGAGCATCCGGCGGCCTGGGCGATCTCCTCCACGGAGACATTTTCAAAGCCCTCTTTGTCGAACAGGTCCAGGGCGGCGCTCTGAATGCGGCTGCGCATTTCCAGGGCCTGGCGTTTTCTTGCGGTCATTCTCTCGGCCATAGTCATTCCTCTGTCTCATTCAATGGTGAGTATATATTACTGCTTTGAATGGGCAAAGTCAACCCCCAAGCCAGTGGGGCGGACCTCTGGTCCGCCCCATTCTATCGTGATTTCAGCCGCGTTTTCACCGCACCCGGGGGATCAGCAGCATACCCTCCGGACGGGCCTCCTCCGTCAGCTCATTGGCGGAGCGGATGGCGTCCTGGTCCGTGCGGTACTGCTTGGCAATGTCCCACAGGGTCTCGCCCTCTGCCATGCGGCGCAGGATCAGAGACGGCTGCGGCTCCGGCGGCGGGTCCTGAAGCTCCACCGCCGATACCGCCGGTACCGGCCGGCGACGGCACTGGCAGGCCTCAAAGGTCACCGGTACCGCCAGGCGGCAGGCACTGCCGGTGAATTGCAGCTGCGGCAGGCCGCAGGCGGCGCGGACCGTCTGCGGCTCCCAGGACACCGGGGCTGTTACCTCCACAGAGCGCTCCGCGCACACCGGCGTCCCGCTCTCGTCCAGGTACAGTACCCGCAGCCGCACCGTACACCGCAGGGCCGGGCTGCCGCCCTCCTGCACCACGCTGACGCCGCCGCAGTCTGCCGCCGTCAGATATGCAAAGGGCCGGCCCTGGCCGAATTCCAGCTGCTGCACCGCCTCCTGGGTGGGGGTCTCCCGCCGCCAGGACACCGGCAGGTCTGTCTCCTGCCGCTGCACCCGGGCCACCTGCCGCAGACTGTACAGGTCCTCGATACAGCTGATCTGCTGCCTGCGCCTGACAAACAGCGCCGCGCATACCGTGACGGTGATGCCGAACGCAGGGCCGTTTTCCGTCCGGAGCACTCGGGCCTCGCTGTGGACCCACGGAATACGGGCTTCCACGTCCGCATCCTCCGGCAGGTCCAGGCCGTCCAGCAGCTGGGAGAAGGGCAGCGCGGTCCGATAGGCCGCCAGCTCCTGGTTGTCTCCGCGGTACAGAACGCACACCTCTGCCTGACCCTTTACCACCAGACGGCTGCCTACCCGCCGGCATTCCTCCACCCGGGCGGCGGCCTGCTCCATCAGTACGTCCTCCGGCGGCGGGCCCTCCGGCACGGCCTCCTGAGTGAAGGAAAATTCCCGTTCTTCCACCGCCGTCAGCAGCTCCAGCTCCGTCTCCTGCCGCCGCACCCGCAGGGCCGGGTCCTCTCCGACGCCGCAGCACAGCCGCTGCCTCCGGTTGGCATAGCCGGACACGGTGAATTCCGGCATCACACGCAGATACAGCTTCCGGGCCGTGACGGCCCGGGCCTCGGCCAGCAGCAGCCGCCCGGCAACGCACACGGCGGTGCAGCCCATGAGCCGTTTATCCTCCACCTGGCAGGAAAACGGCACCTCCATGGACAGGCTCCGCAGGCCCGCGCTCTCCTCCGAGGTGTACAGCACCGTCAGCACCACGCTGCCGCTTACGGTGAGCTGCTGACCGGTCAGGTGCTTTTCCCGCAGCCGCAGCTGACCCACCGTGTCCACGATCCGGGCCATATCCGGGCAGTATTCCGGGATAGCGGTCTCCATGGACTCCTCCTGGGTAGTCACCAGGTCGCCTACCGGCTCACAGCCGGTGACTTCCGTAAATTTCAGCTCCAATTCCATGCGTTTCCCGTCCTCTCCTTGTTTTCACTGTCCCAAGGCTATGCGGGAGAACGCCGGGTTATTCCCGGATGCCGAACATCCGCCGCAGCAGGCCCCGCAGACACCGGGGCGCTTTCCAGATCACGATCTTCATGGTTGTTACCTCCCGTCCTTTAAGCATACGATCCCGCAGGCGATCAGCAGAAACGCCACCAGGAACATCAGCGCACCAACCGGGAAGATGGCGGCGATCAGGATCCCCAGCCCCAGGCCCAGTGCGCACACGCCGATGACCGCGCCGCAATTTCCCCGTCTCATGTATCTCCCTCCTCTGCCACAGTATATGCGGCGCGGCTCCCTCTTGCGCCGGGACGGAAAATACGGTACAATAACGCCAAAAGGAGGGACGGCAATGAATTTGCTATATGCGCTGGAGCGCCTGCGGACCCCGTTCTGGGACGCGGTGTTCTCAGCAGTCACCCATCTGGGTGAGGAGACCGTGTTCATGGTGGCGGCGATCCTGATCTTTTGGTGCGTCAGCAAGGAGGAGGGGTATTACCTGCTGCTGATGGGCTTTTTCGGCACGGTGGTGAACCAGTTTCTGAAGCTGCTGTTCCGCATTCCCCGGCCTTGGGTCCGGGACCCGGATTTCACCATTGTGGAGAGTGCCCGGGCGCAGGCCACGGGCTATTCCTTCCCCAGCGGCCACACCCAGAATGCCGTGGCTACCTTCGGCGGCATCGCTCGGTCCACCCGGCGGCCCTGGGTCCGGTGGACCTGCGTGGCGGTGCTGCTGGCGGTGTCGTTTTCCCGTCTCTATCTGGGGGTGCATACGCCCCTGGATGTGGGGGTGTCCTTCGCCGTGGCCGGGGTGATGGTGCTGGCGCTGTATCCCCTGATCCGTCAGGCAAGCCGCAGGCCCAGCCTGATGGCGGGACTGCTGGCCGGGATGCTGCTGGTGGGCATCGCGTATCTGGTGTTTGCGTATGTCTATCCCTTCCCGGCAGACGTGGACGCGGCCAACCTGGCCCACGGGCAGGAAAACGGCTGGAAGCTGCTGGGGGCCACGGTGGGCTTCGGCATTTCCTGGTGGCTGGACCGGAGGTATATCCGGTTCGACACCCGGGCCGTGTGGTGGGTGCAGCTTCTGAAGGTGGTGCTGGGCCTTGCGCTGCTGATGGGCATCCGGGCAGGGCTGAAGGCACCCTTGCTGGCGCTGCTGCACAGTCCCGGTGTGGCCGGGGCCGTGCGCTATGGCATTATGGTGCTGTTTGCCGGTGCACTCTGGCCTGCCGCGTTCCGCTATATGGCCCGCTGGGGGCGAAAGGCGTGATATGAAGAAAAGCAGTGCCGCGGCACTGCTTTTCTTCATATCACACGGCTTATTTCTCCAGCACGAAGCGCATTTCCACAGGGTTGTGGTCGGAGTAGGCAAAGGCCAGGTTCACAACGCCGCTGTCCGTTACCGTCACGTTGTCGGACACCAGGAAGCCGTCCACCGTCAGCACATACTGCCCCTGGTGATAGGGACCGTCGGCATTGCGGCAGCTGGGCACGGGATTCTGCGGGTCCAGAGGGGCCACCAGGGAGATATTGTACCCGTTGAAGGTGTCCTCAGGAATGGGCTGGGCCCAGGTGTATTCCTGGTCCGCCTCGCCGAAGTAGGCGGCGGAGTCGCCCAGCAGGTCCTTGTTGAAGTCGCCGCCGGCCACGCACCAGTTGCCTGCGGCGTACTCCCGCTGCATGTCGTCCAGCAGCAGCTTCAGCTGCTCCATGGCGATGGTGCCGTCGGAGGTGTAGGCCGACAGGTGCAGGTTATACAGCACCAGCTCGCCGCCGTCTGCCACCGGGATGCGGTGTACGCTGTAGCACCGGTCCAGGTCCACCAGCTTCATGAGGCTGTTTTCGATGGGCAGCTCCACCCGCCGGGCGCTGTCCACCGTCAGAGAGGACAGAGTCATCAGCCCCGACACCGACGCCCGTGGGGTGGCGCAGGGGTACGATCAGGAAGGGGGAAGTCATAGTTCTGGGCCCAGGTCTCGTCATACTCCGGCAGCACGGATCGCAGCATGGCGGCCTCGTCCACATGGTAGCTGCGGGTGGAGTTCCGGTCCACCTCCTGGATGAGATAGAGGTCTGCGTCCTGCTGGGCCAGGAAGGCTCCGATGTTCCCTACGTTGGCCGTCAGGCGCTCCTGGGACCAGGCCCAGGATTCCGTTCCGCCGTCCATGAAAAAGCCGTAGTCCGGCTCATACGCGCCGAAGCCAATGTTGTAGGACAGCAGGTGGTATTCACATCCGGTCTGAGCAGGCTGGGACACCTGACGGTCTACCTCCAGGTCCATATCCCCCAGCCGATGATAGTCAATGAGCACATACGCCAGATAGCTGATGACCACCAGCAGCACAGCCGCCAGCACCAGCAGCACGATCTTCAGCGGGTTTTTTCACGAAACGCGCCTCCTTGTTTACAAAAGTCCATGCATCCATTATAATCGAAGTCAGAACATTTGGAAAGAGGTTTTTTCGTGAAACGATTTGCCATCCGATTCAACGCACCGGTGGTGCTGAGCTTTGCCATCCTCAGCCTGTTGGTGCTGGTGCTGGACTCCGCCACCGGCGGAGCCTCCACGGCCCGGCTGTTCTGCGTCTACCGGGCGCCCCTGACGGACCCACTGACGTATGTGCGGTTTTTTACCCATGTTCTGGGCCACTCGGGCTATAGCCACTATATGAGCAACATGCTGCTTCTGCTGCTGGTAGGGCCGGGGCTGGAGGAAAAATACGGCAGCCGGAATCTGCTGGCAGCGATCGCGATCACCGCCTTTGCCACGGGGCTGGTGCAGTTCCTGCTGTTTCCCCACTCCGCTCTGCTTGGCGCCAGCGGCGTGGTGTTTATGATGATCGTTCTCTCGTCCTTTACGGAGATGAAGAAGGGCGGCATTCCTCTGACCATGCTGCTGGTGGTGGCCCTTTACTTAGGCAGCGAGATCGCCGACGGCCTTACCAGGACGGACAACGTGTCCCATCTGACCCACATTGTGGGCGGTGTGTGCGGCATTTTCTTCGGCTTCCGGCTGGCTAAGGCGAAAAAGCACTGATCCTGCGCGAAAAAAATGTCCTCCGGCTTATAGCCGGAGGACGCGCTGCTTTCAGGGCTTCAGGGCGCTGACGCCGCCCATGATGATGCCGCCTGCCAGTTGGGCCATCTCATCCGGTGATTCCTGCCCGTCCTCCCGCAGCCAGGCCAGCGCCAGGTTCAGGTTGCCTGACACGATAAACGAACAGAAACTGTTGAGCCGCTGCCGGTCTCCCGGATAGAACAGAGACAGGAAATCAAAAAGAAAGTTGTCCCGCAGAATGCGGCAGATGCGGTCGGTATAGGCAATGTCCCCGTTGGGACCCAACAGCACCCGGCACAGATCTGCATTGTCCCGGATGAACCGGTACAGATCCCGCAGAAAGGGAAACTGACCCGGTGCGGAGTCCTCGGGCCTGTGGCTCTTGCACAGGTCCGCCAGCCGGTCGGCCATTTCATCCTCCAGGCGCTGCAAAAGGTCGCCAACGTCCCGATAGTGGATGTAAAAGGTGCCGCGGTTGATATCCGCCCGCTCCGCCAGCTCCCGCACAGAGATGTTCTTTGCGCTTTTTTCCACCAGCAGCTCCATCAGCGCCAGACGCAGCTGACTTTTCGTTTTTCGCACCCGACGGTCCGTACCGGACTGTTCCATATCCACATTCCCCCTTTGTTGGCTTTTTAACGATCTATCTGACCTGTATTCTAACATAGACGCTGACTGATAATCAACAGTTTGTTGAGCTTTTTGACAAAATATTCCCGTCTATCCAACGCCACCGGTGCATACAGTAGTACACCAGACAAGATGTTATGGAGCAGGAGGAATGGACCATGAATCAGTCCGCATCCATTTATCAGGATATGGCGACCCGCACCGGCAGCAGTATCTATATCGGCGTGGTGGGTCCGGTACGCACCGGAAAATCCACCTTTATCAAACGGTTTATGGAGACCCAGGTGCTGCCCAATATCGACGATAGCTACCGCAGGGACCGGGCGCGGGATGAACTGCCGCAAAGCGGCTCCGGCCGCACCATCATGACGGCGGAACCCAAATTTGTTCCGGAGGAGGCGGTGGAGGTCTGCATGGAGGAGGGGGTCACGTTCTCCGTGCGGCTTATTGACTGCGTAGGCTACATGGTGCCCGGCGCTGTGGGACAGTATGAGGATCTGTCGCCCCGGATGGTCATGACTCCCTGGTTTGACCACGAGATCCCCATGACTGAGGCGGCGGAGCTTGGCACCAGGAAGGTCATCTGCGACCACTCCACCGTGGGCATTGTGGTCACAACCGACGGCAGCGTCACGGAGATCCCACGGGAGGATTATCTGGAGGCCGAGGAGCGGGTGATTCGGGAGCTGCAGGAGCTGGGAAAACCCTTTGTGGTGCTGCTGAATTCCGCCCAGCCCCAGAGTCCCCGGGCTCAGTCTATCGCCGCTGATATCCAGCGCCAGTACGACGTCCGGTGTCTGCCGGTGAACTGTCTGGAGCTGGGGGAGCCGGAGATCACCGAGCTGCTGCGGGGGCTGCTGTATGAGTTTCCGCTGCGGGAGCTGGATCTGTTCCTGCCCACCTGGGTGGAGGCCCTGCCGCCGGACCATCCCATCAAAACCGGCATTTATCAGGCGGTGCGCCGGGAGGCGGCGGACCTGGCCCATGTGCGGCAGCTGCGGGACTGCCTGTCCGCCCTGCAGGGGGAGGGGGATATCTCCGCCGCCTCCATCCGCAGCCTGAATTTGGGCGTGGGCATCGCCGCGGCAGACCTGGACCTGCCGCGGGGATTGTTTTATGAGACGCTCAGTCGGCAATCCGGCCTCACCGTCACCGATGACGGCGACCTGATGCAGCTGCTGACCAGCCTGGCCGCTGTCCGGAAGGAGTATGACCGGATGGCCCCGGCCATGCAGGCGGCGCTGGACACCGGCTATGGCATCGTAATGCCCAGCGTGGAGGACCTGAACCTGGAGGACCCGGAGATCGTCCGCCAGGGCGGACGATACAGCGTCCGCATGAAGGCCAGCGCGCCCTCTGTTCACATGATACGCGCCGATATTGCCACCACGGTATCGCCGATCGTAGGCAATGAAAAGCAGTCCGAGGACATGGTGAATTACCTGCTCCAGGAGTTTGAGGGAGACACCAGCAAGCTCTGGCAGTCCAACATTTTCGGCCGCAGCTTCAATGAGATCGTGGGCGACGACCTGCAGGCAAAGCTGCGCCGGATGCCCACGGATTCCCAGAAAAAAATGCGGGAGGCGCTGGAGCGCATCATCAACGAGGGAAGCGGAGGTCTGATCTGCATCATTCTGTGATTTTTCCCGGCAGGGACCGTTTTGCGGCGGTCCCTGCCGCATTTTATACGGAATATATTGCATAAAATGCTTGAATATTTGGAAAAAGTGTGCTAAAATACTTAATTACTGAACAGCGGCGCAGTATCCTAGTCGGATCTGCCGTCTTGTAAGAAGGGCCTAAAAATCCTTTAAAGGGCACAACTGTGAAGTCCCTGGTGCCTGCTGCTTACGCCCAGTTTGGGGTGGGTGCTGGGGGGAGACGTGGGAGCCCCCGCGTCTGCGGTGGTAGGGCGCCCTCCAATGGCATGGAGGACCCGACCCTGCTACCGTGGAGACCTGCTGTTGTGCACAGGCGTACTCCCTCTGTGGTCAAGCGACCTGTGTACGAGGCAGATGATGAACCTGCAATGCGGTGCTACCCGGCTTCACTGCCGTAACGCTGTGTGCAGAGTAGCCTGCCTTGCGTGGGCACGGTGGATAGGGAAGTGGAAGCACCGGTCTCCCCGGCCAGGGAGGCTGTGTTGATTCCCTTGAAACCCTGGCTGCAAAAGAGGCTAAGAGACGGTCTGACCGCTGTGGAAATCACCTAGGCTGTCCTCACGGGACATCGGAGGGATTGCAGTGCGGACTAAGTGGCAATCGGGTCCCATGGCCGGCAACACCATGGCGCAGCGCCTAACGGGAAACCGCCTGACCGGCGACGGAAGGCGCGCTGCGGGGAAATCCAACCCGTACCTAAGCCGTAAGATTAACCTTCGGCGTTGCCCTGTTCAGTGTACTATAACAACAAAGCGAGGGATCTACTCTTGAGCGAACGCGACAGGAGCAAGGACAAAAACGGCGGGAAAAAGAAAAGCGGCCGGGGCTGGGCTCTGCAGGTGTTTCTGCTGGCTGTGGTGCTGTCGGCCCTGCTGAGCTTTTTCTCCTCCACCGCTTTGGAGGGGACCGGCTATATCGTGGCGGCGCTGGTGCTGGCCGTGTTCATCGGCCTGGGCATCGTGTTCGACATGATCGGCGTGGCCGTTACGGCGGCAGACCCCAAGCCCTTCCACTCCATGGCTGCCCACAAGGAAAAGGGCGCGCGGGAAGCCATCCGTCTGCTGCAAAATGCCAACCAGGTGTCGTCCGTGTGCAACGACGTGGTGGGCGATATATGCGGCATCGTCAGCGGTTCCACGGCGGCGGTGATCGTCACGCATTTGCAGCGGGACTTCAGCACCTCGTCGGTGCTGATCTCCATCGGAGCCACAGCGCTGATTTCCGGCATTACCATCGGCGGCAAGGCCCTGGGAAAGACCGTGGCCATCAACCAGTGCACCAGCGTGGTGTACCGGGTGGCCCGCATCATGCACGCCCTGCATCTCTCACGCTGAAATGGAGCGATATACTTGATTTTAGACCGCATAGACAGCCCCGCCGATGTGAAGGGGCTCAACGAGAATCAGGCCCGCCAGCTTTGCAGTGAGCTGCGGGGTTTTCTCCTGGATGAGGTATCCAAAACCGGCGGACACCTGGCCTCCAACCTGGGGGTGGTGGAGCTGACGGTAGCCATTCACCGGGTGTTTGACACCGCCGTGGACCGGCTGGTGTTCGACGTGGGGCACCAGTGCTATGTGCACAAGGCGCTGACCGGACGGCGGGAGCTGTTTGATACCCTGCGGCAGTTCGGCGGCCTGTCCGGCTTCCCCAAGCCATGGGAGAGCGTTCACGATGCGTTCATTGCCGGACACGCCTCCAACTCGGTGTCGGTGGCTCTGGGTATGGCCCGGGCCCGCACGCTCCAGGGAAAGGACTACAGCGTCCTGGCCCTGATCGGCGACGGCGCCATGGGCGGCGGACTGAGCTTTGAGGGGCTCAACGACGCCGGAGCCAGCGGCGAGCCGCTGATCGTGATCCTCAACGACAATGGCATGTCCATTGCACCCAATGTGGGGGGGCTGTCCCGGCATTTGTCCCGGCTGCGCAGTACGCCGGGATACTACGAGTTCAAGCGCCGCTATCGCCAGATGCTTACCGGCAGTCAGACCGGTAAGCGGGTCTATGCCATGAGTCACGAGGTAAAAACGGCTCTGAAAAATTCCCTGCTGCCCGGCAGCACGGTGTTTGAGAACATGGGCTTTACCTATATGGGGCCGGTGGACGGCCACGACGTGGAGACGCTGACCCAAATGCTGGTGCTGGCCCGGGATATGCGCCGGCCGGTGCTGCTGCATGTGCATACCGTCAAGGGAAAGGGCTATCCCTTTGCCCAGAAGGAGCCCGGGCAGTTCCATGGCGTGGCTCCCTTTGACGTAAAAACCGGAAGAGCCCTGAAACCGTCAGGGGAGAACTTTTCTCATGTATTCGGACAGGAGCTTCTGTCCCTGGCCCGGGAGGATGAACGGATCTGTGCCGTCACTGCCGCCATGGTAGAGGGCACAGGCTTGACGGATTTTTCCAGAACGCTGCCCCGGCGCTTTTTCGACGTGGGGATCGCCGAGGGCCATGCGGTGGCCATGTGCGCCGGTATGGCCCAGCAGGGCATGGTGCCGGTGTTTGCGGTGTATTCCAGCTTTTTGCAGCGGGGATATGATATGCTGCTGCACGATGTGGCGCTGAATCATCTCCATGTGGTGCTGGGCGTGGACCGGGCGGGGCTGGTGGGAGCCGACGGCGAGACCCACCATGGCTGCTTTGACCCCATGTACCTGTCCCAGGTGCCGGGGATGACGGTGCTGTGTCCTGCCAGCTTTGCGGAGCTGCGGCGGATGCTGCGGCGTGCGGTGGAGGAATTGGACGGCCCCGTGGCGGTGCGGTATCCCCGGGGCGGCCAGGGCCGCTATCAGGATGACGGCGGCGACGGAACGTTTGTGTGTCTGCGTGAGGGCGATGATGCCGCCATCCTGACCTATGGCATTCTGGTGAACCAGGCTCTGGATGCGGCGGAGCTTCTGGCGCAGAAGGGAATCCGTGTCCGGGTGGTGAAGCTGAATCAGATTTGCCCGCTGGACAGTAAGCAGGTAAAGGACGCTCTCTCCGGTACGGAGCGGCTGCTGGTGCTGGAGGACTGCATGGCCACAGGCTGCGTGGGTCAGCGCATAGCCGCTATCCTGGCCCAGGAGCGGATGGAGCCCCACTGTCTGACGCTGAAAAATCTGGGCGGCCGGTTTGCCCCCCAGGGTACGGTGGACCAGTTATACAAAGCCTTCGGTCTGGACGCCCGGAGCGTAGCCCACAGCGTGGAGGAGATGCTGCATGAGCAATAAGACGAGATTGGATGTGCTGCTGGTGGAGCAGGGCTTGCTGGAAAGCCGCCAGAAGGCCCAGGCCGTTATCATGGCCGGCAGTGTGTTTGTTGACGGTCAGCGGGTGGACAAGCCCGGCACGGCGGTGCCCAATACCGCCGCCATCCAGGTGCGGGGCCATGCTTTGCCCTATGTCAGCCGGGGCGGCCTGAAGCTGGAGAAGGCCATGCAGACGTTTCCCCTGACCCTGGACGGCAAGGTCTGCGCCGATATCGGCGCATCCACCGGCGGCTTCACGGACTGCATGCTGCAAAACGGGGCCACAAAGGTCTACGCTGTGGATGTGGGCTACGGCCAACTGGACTGGAAGCTCCGGGGAGACCCGCGGGTGGTGTGCATGGAACGCACCAACGCCCGCTATCTTACCCATGAGCAGATCCCCGAGGAACTGGACTTTGCGTCGGTGGACGTGTCGTTTATCTCCCTGCGGCTGATCCTGCCGGCGCTGGACGGACTGCTGTCCCCGGAGGGAGAGGCCGTGTGCCTGGTGAAGCCCCAGTTCGAGGCGGGCCGGGAAAAGGTCGGAAAAAAAGGCGTGGTCCGGGACCCGGCGGTGCACCTGGAGGTGCTGGAGGCCTTTCTGGAGCATGCAAAGGAAAGTAACTTTACAGTGCTTGGAATTACATACTCTCCCATACGGGGACCCGAGGGAAACATCGAATATCTGGGCTATCTGCGCCACGGACAGGGGACACCCGGCGTATTTTCCCTGCCGGAGATCGTGGAGGCGTCTCACAGCCAATTGAAGGACTGAGGTGAGCGGCATGAAACCAAAACGCGTGATACTTTGTCCCAATCCGTACCGGGACAGTGAACTGAAGGTCTGCAAGCAGTCCCGGGATATGCTGGAGAGTCTGGGGATGCAGACCTCTGTGTGCCTGCCCTTCCAGCGGGAGGGGTATGGCGAGGAGCTGGGGATCCCCATGCGGCTCTTGCAGCAGGAGATCCGGTCGGCGGACCTGCTGATCGCCTTCGGCGGCGACGGTACCATTCTGCATCTGGCCCGGACCGTGGCGCTGCACAGCGTGCCGGTGCTGGGGGTGAACCTGGGAAGTCTGGGCTTTATGTCGGAGCTGGAGGTCAACGAGCTGGACCGGCTGCGGGATCTGGCCGAGGGCCGGTTTACCGTAGAATCCCGGATGATGCTGGATGCGTCGGTGCTGCGGGAAGGACGGCAGGTGTACAGCAACATCGCCCTGAATGACGCGGTGATCTCAAAGGGGTCCATCGCCCGGGTGGTGCGGCTGGATATCTTCACGGAGGAGGGACGCCTGACCCGGGTAGGCGGCGACGGCATCATCGTGTCCACCCCTACCGGCTCCACCGGATATTCTATGGCCGCCGGAGGCCCCATTGTGGAGCCCACCGCCAAAAACCTGCTGCTGACCCCGATATGTCCCCATTCCACCCGCTCGTCCTCCTACGTGCTGTCACCGGACCATGTGATCACCGTGGAAGCTGCGGATGCCAACCGGAAATTCGTCTATCTTTCCGTAGACGGCGGCAAAGCGTTTTCTTTGAAAAACGGAGACCAGGTGCGGGTGAGCACCTCAAAATACACCACAAAGCTGGTTCGTCTCTCCAAAAAGAGCTTTTGCGAAATACTGGACAAAAAAATGGGAACGGAGGCTTCTAAAAAATGAAAAACGACCGCCAGAACCAACTCCTCCAGATCATCAGCGAGGAGATTATCGAAACCCAGGAGCAGCTGCTGGAGCGGCTCCAGGCCAAGGGGATCAAGAGTACCCAGGCCACGATTTCCCGGGACATCAAGGAGCTGCACCTGATCAAGGAGCCAGCCGGGCAGGGAAAATACCGCTATGCCGTTTCCGCCCACCGCACCAAGCTGAATTTTGCCGACAAGCTGCGCACCATTTTCCGGGAGAGCGTCCTGACGGTGGACAACGCCCAGAATATCGTGGTCATCAAGACTCTGCCGGGTCTGGCCAATGCTGCGGGATCTGCCGTGGACGGTATGGACGTGCCGTATCTGGTGGGGTCCCTGGCCGGCGACGACACGGCTCTGCTGATCATGCGGGACACGGAAAGCGCCGTGGATTTTACGGAAGAAATCAAGGAAATGCTGCGCTGACAGCCAGAAAATCGCGCAGGACAGCGGAGGGATACGCAGATGCTGCAATTGCTCCACATTGAGAATATCGCCATCATCGAGTGCGCGGACATTGCGTTCCGGCCTGGCTTCAACGCCCTGACGGGCGAGACCGGCGCCGGTAAGTCCATTGTCATCGACTCCATCAGCGCCGTGCTGGGCCAGCGGACGTCCCGGGACCTGATCCGTACCGGGGCGGATATGGCCTTTGTCAGCGCGTGCTTTGCGGATGTTCCGCCCCGGCTGGGGGAGGACCTGGGCATTTCCTGGGAGGGGGAGCTGCTGCTGCAGCGGGAGATTCACGGCGACGGCAAAAACGTCTGCCGGGTCAACGGACGCCCCGTCACGGTGACCCAACTCCGTACCCTGGGCAGCCGCCTGCTGAACATCCACGGCCAGCACGACGGACAGCAGCTGCTGGATGAGGAGCAGCACCTGCTGTATCTGGACAGCTTCGGCCGGACGGAGGGCCTGCTGACGGAATACCGCGAAAAATACCAGGCCATGGCCGCCTTGCGCCGCCAGATGCAGGCTCTGGAAATGGACGAGGCGGAAAAGGCCCGCCGGGTGGACACCCTGACCTATCAGCTCCAGGAGCTGGAGCGGGCCAAGCTGCGTCCCGGCGAGGAGCAGGAGCTGCAAAGCCGCCGGACACTGCTGCACAATGCGGAAAAATTCATTTCCGCTGTATCCGGGGCGGATTTCTGCCTCAACGGCGATGACGGCAGTGATGGCGCGGCCAATCTGGTGCGTCAGGCCCAGGAATCCCTGGCATCGGTACGGGGGCTGGACCCCGAGCTGGGAGAGCTGTATGACCGGCTGGAAGCCGCCTACAGCGAGATTTACGACCTGGCGGACACCATCCGGGACAAGCGGGAGGATTTCGACTTTTCGCCCCAGGAGCTGGACCGGGTGGAGGGACGGCTGGATCAGCTTTACCGCCTGAAAAAGAAGTACGGCCCCACGGTGGAGGAGATGCTGGAGTATCAGACCCGCTGCCGCCGGGAGCTGGACGACATACAGGACGCGGGGGACACCCTGCTGCATCTGGAAAAGCAGCTGAAGAAGGCAGAAAAGGCCGCCCGTCAGGCGGCGGAGGCCCTGTCCCAGGCCCGACATGAGGCTGCCGGACGGCTGGAGGAGCAGATTCTCACGGAGCTGCGGCAGCTGGATATGGGGAAGATCCGCTTTGCCATCTGCTTTACGGAGCAGGCCCTGGCGGAAAACGGCGCCGATCAGGTGCGCTTCCTGATGTCCGCCAACGTGGGCGAGGAGCTGCGGCCTATCCACAAGATCGCCTCCGGCGGTGAGCTGGCCCGGATCATGCTGGCCATGAAAAACGTGCTGTCGGAGCAGGATCAGGTGGGCACCATGGTATTTGATGAGGTGGATACCGGTGTGTCCGGACGAGCTGCCCAGAAGGTGGCGGAGAAAATGGCCCGTATCAGCCGCACCAAGCAGGTGCTGTGCGTGACGCATCTGCCCCAGCTGGCCGCTATGGCGGATACGCACTTTTCTGTGGAGAAGGGGGAGCAGGACGGACGCACCTTTACCCGGGTGGTGCAGCTGGACAGAGCACAGCGGCAGCAGGAGCTGGCCCGCCTTACCGGCGGAGCGTCCATATCCGCCACCATGCTGGAGAGCGCCGGGGAGCTGCTGGACCAGGCGGACAAATTCAAAAAAACCTTGGCCTGACCCGTTGACAACGGGGAGAAGGAACGGTATAATACAAAGCAACTTCATATGCAACAGCGATGAAGGGAAGAAGTATCCGGCCGATGACGCCTGCAAAGAGAACCCCTGGACGGTGAGAAGGGGAGAGGCGGCGGCAGGAGAATACATCCCGGAGCAGCCTTCTGAACGGTCTCTCCTATTAGGAATGTGTCGGGTTCGCCCGTTACAGCGATAGGGTGTTGCTGCACCCGATGAGGCCGCATGCCGTGAGGCGGCGGCGAAGCTGAGGTGGTACCGCGATTTACGTCGCCCTCTGTCAACACGACAGGGGGCGTTTTTCTTGCCCCCTGGAAGCCAAAAATATCGGAAAGGAATCAGAAAACATGGGAATTTATGAAGAACTGGTGGCCCGCGGCCTGATCGCTCAGGTCACCAACGAGGATGAGATCCGCGAGATGATCAACAACGGCAAGGCCACGTTCTACATTGGTTTTGACTGCACGGCGGACTCCCTGACGGCTGGACATTTCATGGCCCTGACCCTGATGAAGCGCCTGCAAATGGCGGGCAACAAGCCCATCGCCCTCATCGGCGGCGGCACCACCATGATCGGCGACCCCTCCGGCCGCACGGACATGCGCAAGATGCTCACCAAGGAGGACATCGACCACAACGCCGCCTGCTTCAAGCGGCAGATGGAGCGGTTCATCGACTTCGGCGAGGGCAAGGCCATCATGCTCAACAACGCCGACTGGCTGCTGAAGCTGAACTACGTGGACCTGCTGCGGGAGGTGGGCGCCTGCTTCTCCGTCAACAATATGCTGCGGGCCGAGTGCTATAAGCAGCGCATGGAGAAGGGCCTGAGCTTCCTGGAATTCAACTATATGATCATGCAGAGCTACGACTTCTACTATATGTTCCAGCACAACGGCTGCAATATGCAGTTCGGCGGCAACGACCAGTGGAGCAATATGCTGGGCGGCACGGAGCTGATTCGCCGGAAGCTGGGCAAGGACGCCCACGCCATGACCATCACCCTGCTGACGGATTCTCAGGGCAACAAGATGGGCAAGACCGCCGGCAACGCCGTGTGGCTGGATCCCAACAAGACCAGCCCCTTCGAATTCTATCAGTACTGGCGCAATGTGGGCGACGCCGACGTGCTCAAGTGCATCCGGATGCTGACGTTCCTGCCCCTGGAGCAGATCAATGAGATGGCCGAGTGGGAGGGCGCAAAGCTCAACGAGGCCAAGGATATCCTGGCCTATGAGCTGACGAAGCTGGTTCACGGCGAGGAGGAGGCCGAAAAGGCCCGTCAGGCTGCCCGGGCACTGTTTGGCGGCGGCGCTAACGCTCAGGATATGCCCACCACCGAGCTCACCGGCGACGACCTGGGCAGCGGCGAGATCAACGTGCTGAATCTGCTGGTCCGGTGCGGTCTGTGCGCCAGCAAGGGAGAGGCCCGTCGGCTGGTGCAGCAGGGCGGCATCACCGTGGGGGACAAGAAGGTGGATTCCATAGACGCATCCTTCGGCTGCCAGGAATTTACCGGCGACGGCCTGATCATCCGCAAGGGGAAAAAGGTGTTCCACCGGGCGGTGCTCATCTGAGATATCTGTCAACAAGAGAGTATTGCAGGATAAGAGAGAACGGCACAGCGTTGGCTGTGCCGTTCTCTCTTAAAATGATGAAAACAAAACCGGGAAACCATCACAGTTTCCCGGTTTTGGCACGCCGTGAGGGATTCGAACCCCCGGCCTTCTGGTCCGTAGCCAGACGCTCTATCCAGCTGAGCTAACGGCGCATGTCTCTTGACGACTTTGTTATAATACCACGATCTCACAGAAAATGCAAGCTTTTTTTTGAAAAATCTCAATAAAATTTCTGCGGGCGTATTCGGTCGAAGATGGAGGGATTCTGCCCCGCCGTATAAGGGACCTTTCCCCGGGAATACTGTTTTTATCCAAGTGACGGAGGCAGTAGGGGAATGCAGGGAAAAGTGGAGATCTGCGGCATCAACACCGCCAAGCTGGAGGTCTTGAAAAACGATGAGATGACAGAGCTTCTGCGGCGCACCAAGCAGGGGGACATGGACGCCCGGGAGCGGCTGATCCGCGGCAACCTGAGGCTGGTGCTGTCGGTGCTCCAGCGGTTCACCAGCAGGGGGGAGAACATGGACGACCTGTTCCAGGTGGGGTGCATCGGCCTGATCAAGGCCATCGACAACTTTGATATTACCCAGCCGGTACGATTCTCCACCTATGGCGTTCCCATGATCGTGGGAGAGATCCGCCGCTATCTCCGGGACAACAGCGCCGTGCGGGTGTCCCGCAGTTTGCGGGACACGGCGTATAAGGTGCTTCAGGCCCGGGAGCGGTTGCTGCGCCAGAGCCAACGGGAGCCATCCGTGGAGCAGCTGGCCCGGGAGCTGGATATCCCCCGGGAGGAGGTGGTGTTGGCCATGGATGCCATTGTGGACCCGGTGTCCCTGTACGAGCCCATTTACTCCGAGGGCGGCGACACCGTGTGCGTCATGGACCAGGTCAGCGATCGCCGCTGCACCGATGAGGGCTGGATCCAGCACATTGCCCTGAAGGACGCCATTGGTCACCTGACGCCCCGGGAGCGGAGCATTCTCATGCTGCGCTTTGGCCAGGGAAAGACCCAGATGGAGGTATCGGCGGAGATCGGTATCTCTCAGGCCCAGGTGAGCCGCCTGGAAAAGGGGGCCATCCGCTCCATTAAGAAGGAACTGTAAGACGTGCAGCACCGCATAGCAGGATGCTATATTTTGCCCCTATCCTAACACACAAAGGGCAATTGTGCAATAACGGGCACAGCGCTGTCTGCTGTGCCCGTTAATTGCTGCATCGCAGCATTGTCTTTTACTGTATGCCGCCTACCAGGATCAGAGTCAGCAGCATGTATGCAGCGCTGGCAGCAGCTGCAATGCCGCATACGATCATGCAGACGGTGCGCGGCCCACGGCGCAGGCGGGCCCGTCCTACGAAAAACCCGGCTGCCGCCAGGATGAACAGCACAGCGGCTCCCCAAAATGGCATATTGATCACCCCCTCATAGCGTCCACCAGGTCCGTAAAGTCCCGCAGCTGGCCCGCAAAGCGCTCCTTCATCTGATCCGCCCGGCCCTTTCCGGCGTCAAACAGCGGCTCGTCCGTCTGGATAGCCGCGAATACCCGTCCGTCGGCCTTGACGCTGAGATACACCTTGCCCAGGTGCAGCAGCTGCTCCATGACCTGGGGGGACAGCAGAGCCTGCGCCGCAGCAGGATCGCCGCATTGAACGCTGAACCGCTTGTCAAATTCCGGATCTTCCGAGGAAAAACCGTCCCGGCCCAGCAGCCGTGCCAGCTTTCCCTTGGGGGCGGCCTGCAGGTCGCAGGGGAGGGTGCGGCCCAGCTGCGCCGCCATCCAGCGTCCGCGGAAAACCGGCACCTCGTTGTTTTCCCAGTTTTGGGTGGCGGGGTCCTGATAGGGCTGCAGGTCCAGCAACTCCAGATTGCTGATCTCCAGTGGCCGACCATGGTACCTGGCCCGGACCAGACCGCTGCCGCTCATACGCTCCGCCTGAGGCAGGGGCAGACCGGAAGCCTGGAGTGTTTCCTGGGAAATATGCTGCCGGGGCAGGTATTCCGCTTCCTGAAATACTGCGCGCAGCGCGTCCTGGGCCAATCCGCCCTGGGCCGCACCCTGGAGCTTTTTTCCGCCTGACGCGCCCATAACGCCGCCGATGACGGCGATGATGACGCCTGCGGCGATGGCGGGCGTGGCGCTGAGAATCACTCCGGCCACAAGAATGACCACGCCGATGCCGGAGAAAACCTTGCCGAAGCCCGCCAGGGCGCGGCCCTTCTGAATATTCTGTGTGCTGTTATCCATGTGCTTGCTCCTCTCTTTCTGCCCCAAACAGGACTTCGCACCGGCACAGGGCCTTGATGATCCCCTGCAACCGCCAGCCGCCGCAGAAGCTCCTGCTCCGCCAGCGTCTTCCGATAGCCGCAACGGCAGGTGGTGCTTCCCTTTTTCAATCGCTCCCCACACAGGGGCATTTGCTCTGTTTCATAGGCTTTATCCCCAATTGCTCATCCAGCTTTCGCCCCAGTCCTCGGCGGGATCGTAGGGGATGGGGTCGAACCCGGCGGCATACACCGGGCCGTCGTCGCGATAGGCCAGCCCGTCCTCTGCCAGGGTGTAGCTTCCGGTAATGTAAAAGGCGTCGTGACCGTCGCTGTACCAGCGGCAATAGCCGTCCTCATCGGTCTCAAAGCTGGACCCCGGCAGGCCGGTATAGGCCGCTGCCTGGCCGTAGGGGTAGAACACGCCGGAGAAGCCGCCGTCCGCATCCTGGCCCAGCAGGGTGAACCGGTCCTTATCCAGGCCGGGGGACAGGTAAATGCGTCCGTTCATGGCCAGATACGGTCCCTTGCCGTCCTGGTCGTCGCCGATGGTGCCGCTGCCCATGGATAGTCTGGTGCAGCTCAGATACGCCATGCGGTCTGCGTCGATGACCAGGGTCTCACCCAGAGCGTTCTGCCACACGCCGCTCAGGTCCGAGAGCTCCCACAGGTCTATCCGGGCATCGCTGCTGCGGCGGAAGGTGAAGTGGTCGATGCTCTCCGCGTTTCCCCCGCTGCCGTTCTGATTGGGCAGCAGCATCCCGTCGTCCCGGAGAATAAAATCGTACAGGAAGCCGTCAAAGTCGATGGTAGGCACATCGGCAGCGGCGTCATAGGGGCCCTGCCCCGTGCGACCGGTGAAGGTCTGGTAGGTATAGCGGCCCTGGTCTGCCGAAAAGGACAGGATATTCCCCGAGGGGGACGTCCACTGGCCCTCCAGCTCTGCGGCATCCGTCACCGGATGCTGCCCCTCCGTCTGCTCGTCGGGGGACGGCGTATCTGCGCCGCCGCTGCACGCCGTCAGGGCCAGCACCAGCGCCAGCATGACTGCCAGCCGGGATAGCTTCTTCATAGTGACCTCCTTACTCCGCCAGCGTGTCCATAAACTGGCCGTTGACCGCGTTCCAGTACCACACATACGTCTGGTACTGGCCGTCTACGTTGAAGGTCATCTGCATGTCGCTGTTGCCGTCGCCGTCCAGGTCGGTGAAATCCGTGTCCTGATAGCAGCCGGCGGCTCCGTCGATGGACTCCGGGAACACTACGCTGCCATAGAGCTCCTGCTCCGGAAGGTCGTAATAGAGCTTGGCTCCATCGTCGCTCACGCAGATGCACACATCGGTGCTATCGCCGCCACGGGTCAGGGTACCGGTGTCCTGGATGGTGCCCCAGGTGCGCCAGTCATCGCCGGCGATATCATCATCCGGGGTGGTCTCCTTGGGCCCGCAGGCCGCCAGGCACAGCACCAGACCGCACAGCAGCAGGAAAAGGCTGAATTTTCGCATGGTCTTTCCTCCTCAATATAATAAGTCCACTGTACATTCATTGTACAGTGGACTTACAAAAATTGCTATTAACCAAAGGTTAGGTTTTGCCGGCGGGGGAGGGGACTACTCCCGATGTATCCGCATGAATCCCCGGGCCCCCAGGGCCCGCAGGTCCGTAAATCCCAGGGACTCATAGAAGCTCACGGTCTTGGGGGTGTCGTCGGTGCAGAGCATCGTCTGGTATATCTGCGGCCAACGGGCCAGCAGCGCCTGCATCAGGGCGGAGCCGACACCTCGGCGCTGCCAACGGGGCTGCACCAGGATATCCTGCACATACAGAATGGACGCGCCGTCGCCTACAGCGCGTAAAATTCCCACCAGCTGTGTGCCGTCGTAGGCCGCCAGCACATCCCTGGACCCGGCAAAGGCGTCCCGCAGCATGTCCGGCCGCTGGGTATAGTTGGTCCAGCCCACTGCCTCATACAGGGGGAGTATTTCCTCCGTGCAGTAGTGCTCATAGGGACGGATATGAAATGCTGTCATGATATGACCTCCTGCGTCAAATTTTTCATTTGCCGCAACTTACCGCAATCTCATGCACCTGCTCCTCTCTGCTCACACGCCCAGCCGCTGAGAGATGGCCGACAGCAGCTCCGTTTTGCCGGTGCCCTTTTCGGCGGAGAACGGCACCAGGCAGTCCTGCTCCTCCAGCTCCAGGGTGTCCCGGATCACCTGCAGGTTGGGGTCTATTTCACTTTTCTTCAGCTTGTCCAGCTTGTTGGCCACCACCACCACCGGGCAGCCGGTGCCCCGGAACCACTGAAACATGGTGACATCGTCCGCCGTGGGCTTGTGCCGGGCGTCCACGATCAGGACACCCAGGGTAATGAGCCCGGGCGCCTGGAAATACGACTCCATCAGCCGTCCCCAGCGTTCCCGCTCCTCCTTGCTGACCTTGGCGTAGCCGTAGCCGGGCAGGTCCGTCAGATAGACGCGGTTGTCGATGAGAAAGTAGTTCACCTGGGTGGTTTTGCCGGGGGTGGCCCCCACCCGGGCAAAATTCTTCCGGTTCAGCAGGCGGTTGATGACGGAGGACTTGCCCACGTTGGAGCGTCCGGCAAAGGTTACCTGGGGCCGCCCGTCCCGGATAAAGGCATCGGGACGGACCGCCGAGCGGATAAATTCCGCCTTGTTGTAGTTGATAGGCATGGCAAGTGTTCCTCCTTTACACCGGAAGCGCCGCAGGGGCCTCCGGTGACGCACGGTGCCGGGGTGCGGCGTGCTCGCCCCGAGGTGCGGCCAGCGCCGCTTCAAACACCTGGTCCACGGTGTCCACGGGGACGAAGTGCAGTCCGGCCCGGACTGTCTGGTCGATCTCCTCCAGATCCTTGACATTGTCCCGGGGGATGATGACCGTATGTACGCCGCTGCGCAGGGCGGCCATGGTTTTCTCCTTCAGACCGCCAATGGCCAGCACCCGGCCCCGGAGGGTCACCTCGCCGGTCATGGCTACGCTGCCGCGAACCGGCCGCCCGGACAGCGCCGACAGCATAGCGGTGGTGATGGCGATTCCCGCCGATGGGCCGTCCTTGGGCACGGCTCCCTCCGGGAAGTGGACATGGATGTCCTTGGTCTTATAGAAGTCCCGGGTCAGGCCCAGCTCCTCCCACCGGCTGCGCAGACACGTCAGCGCCGCCTTGGCGGATTCCTGCATCACGGTGCCCAGGTTGCCGGTCAGCTCCAGCTTGCCGCTGCCGTCCAGGGCCTGGGCTTCTACCTCCAGGATCTCGCCGCCTACCTGGGTCCAGGCCAGGCCGTTGACCACGCCCACCTGGTCCCGGTCGCTGTGAACGGAGTCGGTGTATTGCTCCACGCCCAGCAGGTCCCGGAGATTCTTGTCGGTGATGTCCACACGCTTCACGTCGCCGTCTACCAGCTGCATAGCAGCCTTACGGCAGAGCTTGCCCAGCTGCCGCTCCAGCACCCGGACGCCGGATTCCCTGGTATAGGCCGCGATGACCCGGCGGATGGCGTCGTCGCTGATGCGCAGCTGGGCCTTTTTCAGGCCGTGCTCCTTCAGCTGCTTGGGCAGCAGGTGCTGCTTGGCGATCTGCAGCTTTTCCTCGTCGGTATAGCTGCTCAGCTCGATGACCTCCATCCGGTCCAGCAGGGGACGGGGGATGGTGTCCAGGGTGTTGGCGGTGGTGATGAACATCACCCGGCTCAGGTCCACCGGCACCTCCAGGAAGTGATCCCGGAAGGCATGATTCTGCTCACTGTCCAGCACCTCCAGCAGGGCTGACGCCGGGTCGCCCCGCATATCGCTGGCCAGCTTGTCGATCTCGTCCAGCACCAGCAGGGGATTCATGGATCCGCTGCGGATGACGGCGTCAATGATGCGGCCGGGCATGGCCCCTATGTAGGTTTTCCGGTGGCCGCGGATATCCGCCTCATCCCGGACGCCGCCCAGGCTCAGCCGGGACAGCTTCCGGTGCATGGCCTTGGCCACCGACAGGGCGATGGAGGTCTTTCCCACGCCGGGAGGGCCCACCAGGCACAGAATTTTTCCCTTGGCCTGGGGGTTCAGCTGCCGCACGGCGATGAACTCCAGGATGCGCTCCTTCACCTTCTCCAGGCCGTAGTGGTCACGGTCCAGAATTTTCCGGGCCTGCTCCACATCAGCCCGGTCGTGGGTCTCCACGCCCCAGGGCACGTCCAGGCACACGTCCAGATAGTTCCGGATCACCGCACCCTCGGCGCTGCCGAAGGGCTGCTTGGACAGGCGGTGCAGCTCCTTCATGAGCTTCTCCCGAACCTCGTCCGAGGCACGGCAGCGGCCGATCCGCTCCTCGTACTCGTACAGCTCGTCGTCGCCGTCCTCGCCCAGCTCGTGCTGCAATACATGGAGCTGCTCCCGCAGGACCATGTCCCGCTGGACCTGGCCCACCCGCTGGCGGACCTTCTGGTCAATATCCGACTCCAGGGCGGCGATGTCAACCTCGTGGAGCAGGATCTCGTTCATGATCATCAGCCGCCGGACGGGGTGCAGCTCCTCCAGCACCCGCTGGCGGTCCTGGTGCCGGAGGTTGATGTTGGCGGCGATGGTGTCCGCCAGCTCGCCGGGGTCCCGGATATCCAGCACCGAGGCCACCAGCTGATCGGACAGATTCCCCACCAGCTCCTGATACCGGCCAAACAGGGCGTAGGTCCGCCGGGTCAGGGCCTCGGTGCGGTCCGTGGCCCGCCAACCCTCGTCCTCCAGCAGGTCCACGTTGGCCTGGAGGAAGGGCTTTGTCTGCCACAGGCGGCGGATGGCCGCCCGGTGCAGTCCCCCGGCGATGACCCGCACGCCGGTATCCGAGGTCTTGACGATTTGGAAGATACGGCACACGGTGCCGATGGCGTACAGATCCTCCTCCTGAGGCTCCTGGACGCCAATCTCCCGCTGGGTTACCAGCAGCAGCTCCCGGTCGCCCTCCATGGCGTTCTCCAGTGCCAGGATGGATATCTCGCGCTCCGCGTCGAAGCTCAGCGTCTGGCCCGGGAAGGCGGTCAGCCCCCGCAGAGCCTGCACGGGCATATTTTGTGTGGTCATAAGGGTATCTCCTTTGCGATAGGGAAAGTACAATAGGGCAAGAGGGGAGAGGCGCAAGCGTCTCTCCCCCTTGTTGGTTGTTTCAGGACGCCGGCGCGTCGCTGTCCTTGTGGGACCGGTGGTGGTTGGGGTCACGCAGGATCACCGGCTCCGCACCGTCCTTGACGGCGCCGGCGGTGATGGTCACCTGTTCGATGGTGTGGTCCGAGGGAATGTCGTACATGATGGGGGTCAGGACTCCCTCCATGACGGCCCGCAGGCCACGGGCACCGATGTTGCGCTCGATGGCCTTGTCGGCCACGGCCTCCAGAGCATCCGGCTCGAACACCAGCTTCACATCGTCATAGGAAAACAGCTTCTGATACTGCTTGACCAGGGCGTTTTTCGGCTCTGTCAGGATACGGACCAGATCCTCCCGGTTCAGGCCGTCCAGAGCGGCGATCACCGGCAAACGGCCCACCAGCTCGGGGATAATGCCGAACTTCAGCAGATCATGGGGCTGGACCTCCTTCAGCAGCTGCCCGGTCCGGCGCTCTGCCTTACTCTCCACAACGGCGTCGAAGCCGATGCCCTTGCGGTCGGTGCGCTGCTCGATGATCTTCTCCAGCCCGTCGAACGCACCGCCGCAGATGAACAGAATGTTGTGGGTGTCCACCTGGATGAACTCCTGGTGGGGATGCTTCCGGCCGCCCTGGGGCGGAACGTTGGCCACGGTGCCCTCCAGGATTTTCAGCAGCGCCTGCTGCACGCCCTCGCCGGACACGTCCCGGGTAATGGAGGTGTTCTCGCTCTTGCGGGCGATCTTGTCGATCTCGTCCACATAGATGATGCCGTGCTCCGCCAGCTCCACGTCGAAATCCGCCGCCTGCAGAAGCCGCAGCAGAATGTTTTCCACGTCGTCGCCCACATAACCGGCTTCGGTGAGGGTGGTGGCATCGGCGATGGCGAAGGGGACCTTCAGCACCCGGGCCAAGGTCTGGGCAAACAGGGTCTTGCCGGAGCCCGTGGGCCCGATCATCAGGATGTTGCTCTTTTGCAGCTCCACATCCTCGCCGCCGCCGAAGAAAATGCGCTTATAGTGGTTGTAGACCGCCACGGACAGGGCCACCTTGGCGGCGTCCTGACCGATGACGTACTGATCCAGTACCGCCTTGATCTCCCGGGGAGTGGGCAGCTGGTCCGGGGTCTCGTACCCGGCCTCGGGGCCGGGCTGATACCCGTCGTCCAGAATGGACATGCACAGCTGGACGCACTCGTCGCAGATGCGCACGCCGGGGCCCTGGATCATGCGGTGCACCTGATTCTCCGCCTTACCGCAGAAGGAGCACCGCAGGGATTTCTTATCGTCTGCCATTGGTTACCTCTTGTAAATGACCTTGTCCACCAGGCCGTATTCCCGGGCCTCCTCGGCCAGCATCCAGTGATCCCGCTCGGAGTCCTGCTTCACCTGTTCGGGATCCTTGCCGGTGTTGTCGGCCAGAATCTGGTTCAGGCGCTTTTTCAGCTTCAGGAAATGCTCCACGTCGATCTCCATATCCGTGACCTTACCCTGGGTCCCGGCAGAGGGCTGGTGGATCATAATCTCCGCATTGGGCAGGGCGATGCGCTTTCCCCGTGCGCCGGAGGACAGCAGGAACGCGCCCATGCTGGCAGCCATGCCGATGCAGATGGTGGACACGTCGCACTTGATATACTGCATGGTATCGTAGATGGCCATACCCGCGGTAACGGAACCGCCGGGGCTGTTGATGTACATCTGGATATCCTTGTCGGGGTCCTGGGCCTCCAGATACAGCAGCTGGGCCACCACCAGGCTGGCGGTGGTATCATTGACCTCTTCGCCCAGGAAGATGATGCGGTCGTTCAGCAGCCGGGAAAAGATGTCATAAGAACGCTCACCCCGGTTGGTCTGCTCCACAACATAAGGGACTAAACTCATAGAAAATACCTCCTGTACAAATAGATGAAACTCTACCCAATTATACCCGCCCGCGTGGTATCTCAAGCAGGGAACGCCGGATAATTATTCCGCGTCCTTCTTTTCCTCTTCCTGCTTGGCTTCTTCCTGGGACTCCTCCACCACGGGAGCCACGGCCACAGCGGCGTCGGCCACAGCCTTGATGGCCTTGCTGCGCAGGACCTGCTCACGGACATCGGCCTCGGGCAGATACTTCTTGATGGTGTCCAGATCCATGCCGTACTTGTCGGCCATGGTCTTGAGCTCATCCTCGATCTCCTGGGCGGTGGCCTCCAGGTTCTCGGCCTTCACCAGGGCGGCCACGGCCAGATCCATGCGGACCTGCTGCACGGCGGGGTCATGGGCCTGCTTCTTGAAATCGTCCTCGGTGGTGTTGGTCATCTTCAGATACTGGTCAAAGGGGATGCCCTGGGCGGCCAGCTGCTGCTGGAAGTTCTCCATCATCTGCTGGGCCTGAACGTCCACCATCTCATCGGGGATGTCGGCCTGGATGCCGTCGGCCACCTTCTGCATCAGGGCGTCCTCAAAGGCGCGCTGGGCAGCGGCCTCGCGGTCCTCCGTCAGCTGCTTGCGGGTATCAGCCTTCAGCTCCTCCAGGGTGTCGAATTCGGACACGTCCTTGGCGAACTCGTCGTCGATGGCGGGGACCTCCTTGTGCTTGACCTCGTTGACCTTCACATGGAACACCACGGGCTTACCGGCCAGCTCGGGGGTATAGTTCTCGGGGAAGGTGATGTCGATGTCCTTCTCCTCGCCGGCCTTCATGCCCACCAGCTGATCCTCAAAGCCGGGGACGAAGCTGCCGGAGCCGATCTCTAGGTCGAAGTTCTCACCCTTGCCGCCGTCGAAGGGCACGCCGTTGTCAAAGCCCTCAAAGTCGATGTCGGCGGTGTCGCCCTTCTGGATCTCGCGCTCCACGCTGACCAGACGGCTGTTGCGGTCGGCCATCTCGTTCAGACGGTTCTCCACGTCCTCGTCGGTGACGTTGACCTCAGCCTTGGGGGCCTCCAGGCCCTTATACTGGCCCAGAGTCACCTCGGGATACACGGCCACGGTGCACTTGAACACCACGCCGTCCTTGCCGCAGGACTCCAGCTCCACCTCGGGATAGCCCACGACCTTCAGCTCCTGCTCCTTCACGGCGTCCTCATAGGCGTCGGGCAGAAGGATATTCACTGCTTCTTCATAGAAGACCTCTGCGCCGTACATGCTCTCGATCATCTTGCGGGGAACCTTGCCGGGGCGGAAGCCGGGAACGCTGATCTTGCCGCGCTGCTTCAGGTAAGCCTTGTTGATGGCGGCCTCAAAGGCGGCGGCGTCTGCTTCGATGGTCAGTGCGACCTTGCTCTTGTCCAGTTTTTCACAGGATTTTACACTCATTTTGATTTTTCCTCCGTTCAGCATTAAATCGTATCAATGCAATTCTATATAATAGCAGAAAACAATTTCAATTTCCACACTTTTTTGCTCTAATCACAAATTTTTTTAGGATGGAAGCCCAAATAATCCCCGGAGACCATGTAAAACGCGGTTCCGCCCCGGTCTCCCTGCAGGGCCCGGCGGTGAGAAGCACCGTGGAGATGGCCGTAGCAGCACACCTTCACGCCGTATTCCCGCAGCAGCCGCAGGATCTCCGGGCACTGGTACCCCTGATACAGCGGCGGATAATGGAGGAAGCACAGCTTCTCGTGATCTCCCGCCGCCTTCAGGGACGTTTCCAGCCGCCCAATCTCCCGCAGCAGAACCTTTTCGTTGTGGGTGCCCTGGTTGTCCAGCTCATAGAACCAGCCCCGGGTACCGCACAGGGCCGTGTCCCCGTAAAACCGGCAGTTGTTGTGGAGGATCTCCATGGTGGTCAGGCCGTTTTCGGCGAAAAAGCGCTCCATTTTGGCGGCGGTGTTCCACCAATAGTCGTGGTTGCCCTTGAGCAGGTACTTCTTCCCCGGCAGGGCGTCGATGAACCGGAAATCCTCCAGGGATTCCTCCAGGCTCATGCCCCAGGACAGGTCGCCGCACAGCACGGTGACGTCGTCCTCTGTCAGCACGGAGAACCCCTCCCGGATGCGGGCCACATAATCCCGCCACCCGTCCCCGAAAATCTCCATGGGCTTGTCGGACCCCAGGGACAGATGCAGGTCGCCAATGGCATACAGCGCCATACGGCACCTCCTTTCTCGTATCAGAGTATGCTGCGCAGATTGTTCCAGAACAGGTCCTCCAGCAGGGCCTGGGGATAGCCCCGGGCTGCCAGGGCCTGCCACAGGCGGGGCATGTCCTGGACGCCCTGCATTCCGGCGGCCAGGGTCCCGCAGCCGTCCAGATCGCCGCCCAGGCACAGAGCTTTCTCCCCACCCAGCTCCAGAAAATGCTCCACATGGGCCACCAGCTCCTCCATGGTGCCCGCCGGACCCACAAACGGCCGGTACAGGTTCAGCCCCACCACACCGCCGGAGTCCCGGATGGCCCGGAACATGTCGTCGGTGAGATTGCGCCGGTGGGGGCACAGGGCCCGGCTGTTGGAGTGGGTGGCCACCACCGGCCCCCGGGCCAGGCGCACCACGTCCCAGAACCCCGGGTCGCTGATGTGGGACACGTCGGGGCAGATATGGCACGCCTCCAGCTGCCGCAGGAAGTCGGCGCCAAGAGGGGAGAGGCCCCGATCCGTGTCCCGGCAGTTGGTGCCGGACAGGACATTGGGCCAATTCCACACGGGGTTGAGAAACCGCACGCCCCATTCCGCCGCCGTCTCCACCTGTCCTGGGTCGCAGCCTATGAGCTCGGCCCCCTCTATGGAGAGAATCGCCGCCATTTTCCCGTCTGCCGCAGCCCGGTCCACCTCTGCGCCGGTGCGGCAGGGGACAATGACGTCCCGGTTCTGCTCCATCTCCCGCAGGAACTTCTGATGCAGGAGTTGTCCCTCCCGGACCATGGTGCTGCCCTGGGGAACCTCCTCCGGGTCCTGGTACAGGGCGAACACCTGGGCGAACCGCCCGAAGGCCGATGCCCGGCGCAGATCCAGATGACCATCGTTTTCCCGCAGCTGCGCTCCGGTACGCAGGCAGCGGTAAATGGTATCGCAGTGCGCGTCAAAATAGGGGATATGTTCCATATGTCACCTCAAAATGCGTTTTCAATGTACTCTATGCGGGCGGCCTTCTGGGGGTGCGGTCCGTCGGCATACACCTCCGCCACGTCGAAGCGGGCGGGGCAGTCCAGGTCCTTCACCATCAGATACCACGCCGCCGTTTTCCGCAGCCGCTGCTGCTTCTGGGGCGTCACGTACTCCCGGGGCAGGCCGCAGGACAGATTGGTCCGGGTCTTGACCTCCACGAAGCACAGCACCCCGTCCTTTCGGGCGATCAGATCGATCTCCCCGAACCGGCAGTGAAAGCCGTGGGCCAGCAGGGTATACCCCCGGCGGCGCAGATAGTTGGCCACCTCCGCCTCGCCCCAGGTGCCCTCCGCCCGGCTCATGACCGACGCTCCTTCCACTTGACCAGGAACGACTGCCGGTGCTCCGGGCAGGGGCCGTATTGGTCCAGCATGGCATAGTGCAGCTTGGTGCCGTAGCCCTTGTGCTGGGCGAAGTGATATTGGGGGTACTCCTTATCCAGCACCTCCGTCACATACCGGTCTCGGGTGACCTTGGCCAGGATGGACGCTGCTGCAATGGAGATGCTGCGCCCGTCGCCGCCTACCACCGTCTCATGGGGGAGGTCGATGGAGGCGCACCGCCCATGGTCCCGGTTGCCGTCGATGAGGGCATAGTCCGGGGACAGGGAAAGGGCCTCGATGGCCAGTTCCATGGCCTTGATGCGGGCGCTTAAAATGTCCGTGGCATCGATCTGCGCCGCACTGACGGAGGCCACGGCCCAGGCAATGGCCTTTTCGGTGATGACACCGTACAGGGCCTCGCGCTTTTTCTCCGTCAGCTTCTTGGAGTCGTCCAGCCCCGGGATATCGCACCCCTCCGGCAGGATCACAGCGCCTGCGCACACCGGCCCCATCAGGGGCCCGGCTCCCGCCTCGTCGCAGCCGCACACCAGGGCATAGCCCCGCTTTCGGGCCGCCTGTTCCAGGGAATCATCCGGTCTCATTGGGCATCCTCCACCGTTTCCAGGGTGAACCGCCCCAGCTTGCCGCCCCGAAACTCGTCCAGCAGGACCCGGGCCATGCGCTGGGTGTCCACCTGGGCTCCCCGCATGAGAAAGCCCCGCTTCCGTCCGGCCTTTTCCAGCAGGTCATATCCGCTGTCCTTCGGCTCCACTTCGATTTTGTACCGCTCCGCCAGCACCGGCGCATATCGCCGGGACAGGTAGTCCATCAGGCAGCAGGCCAGCTCCTCCATGTCCACCACATCGTCCTTGATGGCGCCGGTGAAGGCCAGGCGCTTGCCTACCTCCGGGTCATCGAACCGGGGCCACAGAATGCCCGGGGTGTCCAGCAGCTCCAGAGTGCTGTCCACCGGCACCCACTGCTTGCTGCGGGTGACACCGGGACGGTCCTCGGCCCGGGCGGTCTTGCGATGGGCCACCTTGTTGATAAAGGTGGATTTGCCCACGTTGGGGATGCCCAGCACCATGATCCGCACGGTGCGGCCCACCTGGCCCCGATCGGCCCAGGCCGCCAGCTTGTCCCGCAGCAGCTCCCGGACGGCGGCGGCAAACTGGGCGGTGCCTGCACCGCCCTTGGCATTGGCCTCCAGGACGGCATAGCCCTTTCCCCGGAAATACGCCGCCCAGCGGCGGGTCTCGCCGGGGTCCGCCTGGTCTACCCGGTTCAGCACCACCAGGCGGGGTTTCCCCGCCGTCAGTTCGTCCACATCCGGGTTCCGGCTGGACAGGGGAATGCGCGCGTCCAGAATTTCGCACACCGCATCCATATTCTTGATTTCTGCCGTGATCATCCGCCGGGTCTTGGTCATGTGCCCGGGGAACCAGCTCAGATTATCAACCTGCATATTCATCACCTCTTACGCATACTTCATAACCATACAATTATATCATATTCCAGGCCCCTTGGCAAAAGAAAAAACGCCTGCACACAGCAGGCGTTCGTTCTTTTTTCGGGGGATACGGCTTACAGCTTCTCCTTGACCTTGGCAGCCTTACCGACGCGGTCGCGCAGGTAGTACAGCTTGGCGCGGCGCACGAAGCCGTGACGGACCACCTCGATGGTGGCGATGGAGGGGGAGTGAACGGGGAATACCTTCTCCACGCCCACGCCGTAGGAGATACGGCGGACGGTGAAGGTCTCCTCAATACCGCCGTGCTTCTTGGCAATGACGGTGCCCTCAAAGACCTGGATACGCTCGCGGGCGCCTTCCTTGACCTTCACGTGCACGCGGACGGTATCGCCCACCTGCACCTGGGGGACTTCCTTCTCCAGCTGCTCCTTGTTCAGTGCTTTGATCAGATCCATGGATATTTCCTCCTGTTTATATAGGCGTTCGTGCCGTCATGTGTGCGGCGCTCACTCCATCCCGGAGCGCCGGCGGCAGAGGACCGCCCTTTTTACGCCATGATAGGATATCATATCCCATCCCATTTTGCAAGTATTTTTTTCAAATCATGGGGTCTTTTTGAAAACCAGCCGCGCTCACCGGGAAAACGGCAGGCGCGGCTGGTCAATGCTCAGGTCATACGGTGCCCGTTACCGTCAGGACGCTCTGTCCCGGGGTGACGGTCCAGGAGCCGTCGGCGTTCTGGGTAAACGTGGCCTCCGGCACCGTCAGTTTCCCGGCCACGGTGGCAAACGCGCCGGTGGCGGCGTCGTAGGTGTAATCCTCCGGCGACGTCCAGGCTGCACCGTTAAAGGTGACGCCGGTGATGGTCAGGGTGGGTTCAAAGGTATCGGTGATCACCGCGCCCTCCTGGCCGGTCAGGGCAGTGCTGCCGGTGTTTTGAACGGTAAAGGTATAGGTCAGGGGCCCATTGCCGGTGACCACAGCGGGGCACAGAGCCTTGCTGATGCTCAGCTCCGGTGCGGCCTGTGCCGCCGTGGTGGCCGTGGCCGTCAGGGGAGCCGCCAGCCCGCCGCCGGTAACGGTGACGGTGTTGCGGATCTCGCCCTCTACCCCCGGCGGGGCGAACTCCGTGACCCGTGCCTGATACACCAGGGTGACGTTGCCTCCGGCGGGGACAGTCACGCCGGTAACGGTCATCGGCGGCCCCGCCGTCACTGCCGGGGCGGTCTGCTCCGTGCCGCCGGTGTAATAGTGGAGGGTGCCCGCCTCATAGGCCAGGGGATACACCGTCTGGCCCCCGGCGGTATAGCCGCCCAGGTCGTCGGTCAGGGTCAGCCCGGTCAGCGCCGTGCCGGTGTTGGTCAGGGTCACCACATACGTTACCGTGTCCCCGGGCTGGTAGCTGCCGGACACCGCCGTCTTGGTAACGGTCAGGGCGTCCAACAGCTCGCCGGTGACCACGTTGGAATTGATCTGGCTGCCGTTATAGGATAACGTTGCCATATTGGTAAAGGAAGCCATAGAACTCCTCCCGGAAAACGGATGGATTTTCCCGCGCTGCCGCGGGAGCCGTTTCCGCATTCCAGTGTATGCGCCATGACCTGCCTCCGTCAGCCCTGCTTGTTCAGGGAGGCCTGCACAAAGCCCACGAACAGGGGATGGGGCCGGTTGGGGCGGCTCTTGAACTCCGGGTGGAACTGCACCCCCACAAACCAGGTATTGGCGGGTTCCTCCACAATCTCCACCAGATGCCCGTCCGGGGACAGCCCCGCCAGCCGCAGTCCGGCGTCCTGCAGCTCCTGCCGGAACTGGTTGTTGAATTCATACCGGTGCCGGTGCCGCTCGGAGATCTCGGCGGTACCGTAGGCGTTCCGGGCCAGGGTACCATCTGCCAGCACGCAGGGGTATTTGCCCAGCCGCATGGTGCCGCCCTTGGCGGTGACGCCTACCTGATCGGGCATCAGTGCGATGACGGGATGGGCGGTAAGGCCGGAGAATTCGGCGCTGTGGGCGTCGGCCCACCCGGCCACATGCCGGGCATATTCAATGACGGCGATCTGCATGCCCAGGCAGATGCCGAAATACGGTACGTCGTTCTCCCGGGCGTACTGTGCTGCCAGGATCATGCCTTCGATACCCCGGTCGCCGAAGCCGCCGGGCACCAGAACGCCGGAGCAATCTCCCAGCGCCCGGCCAACGTTTTCCGCCGTCAGGCCCTCGGAGTCCACCCATTTGATGTTCACCTTGGCGTCGCAGGCCGTCCCCGCATGGAACAGGGACTCCACCACGCTGAGATAGGCGTCGTGGAGGCCGGTATATTTGCCCACCAGGGCGATCTGCACGGTCTTGTGTACGCCGTTGATGCGGCGGACCAGCGCTGTCCATTCCGCCAGATCCGGCTCCCGCTGGGGCAGGCCCAGCTTCCGGCAGGCCACCCGGCACAGGCCCTCCTTCTCCAGCAGCAGCGGCACCTCATACAGAGTGGAGGTCGTCAGGTTCTGGATAACGCAGTCCTCCTCCATGTTGCAGAACAGGGCGATCTTCCGCCGCAGGTCCTCCGGCAGGGGACTGTCGGTGCGGCACACCAGAATATCCGGCTGAATGCCCACGGACAGCAGCTCCTTCACGGAGTGCTGGGTGGGCTTGCTTTTCAGCTCACCGGTGCCGGGGATGGACACCACCAGGGGCACATGGATATACAGCACGTTTTCCCGGCCCTTTTCTGCCGCCACCTGGCGGATGGCCTCCAGATAGGGCTGGCTCTCAATATCGCCCACGGTGCCGCCTACCTCAGTAATGATGATGTCGGTCTGACCGTCGTCCATGGCATAGATGCGGCGCTTGATCTCGTCGGTAACATGGGGGATGATCTGGACGGTGCCGCCCAGATAGCCGCCCTGGCGTTCCCGGTTCAGCACATTCCAGAACACCTTGCCCGAGGACACCGACGCGTTCCCCGTCAGGGATTCGTCCACGAAGCGCTCATAGTGGCCCAGATCCAGATCCGTCTCCGCGCCGTCATCGGTGACGAACACCTCGCCGTGCTGGAAGGGGCTCATGGTGCCGGGATCCACATTAAAATAGGGGTCAAACTTCTGATTTTTCACCCGGAAGCCCCGCTGTTTCAGCAGCCGCCCCAGGGATGCCGCGCAGATGCCCTTTCCCAACCCGGACACCACGCCGCCGGTAACAAAGATATGCTTCATCGTGACCACTCCTTACCCGCAGAATACCACGTTAAAATACTTTCAAATTCTACTGCCGCGGTATTTCCTCGTCAAGACGGAATATTTATCAAAATAAAGAATCATTCTGCCGCCATCCCTGCACAAACAGCCAAAATTGCAAAATATGCGGAACTTTTCCTTGCATTCTATCCGCCTGCGTGGTATGGTAGGTTTGGTCCCGCCCTTTCCGGCGGGATTTTTTGCGCCTGCTTTCAATTTATTTAAGCGCCTTTACCGTCCGTCTGCCCCTGGTCCGTGACAATCGGTATGTCGCAGAAAGAATCGCAAGAGCCCCCGGAGGTCTCCCGATCGGTAGACCCCGGGGGCTTTCTGTGTATTTACACGGAGAACAGAATATCTGCGTAGGTGGGGTAGGGCCAGTATTTCGCAGCGGTCAGGGACTCCAGCTGATCGATGGACTGGCGGGCCTCCTCCATGCGGCGGACGATCTCCTCCCGGTAATACCGGGCTGCGTCGATGCCGCCCTCGGCATCGGGGGCCTTGTCCATGGCTTCGTTTATGGCCGCCATGGTGTCGTACAGACTGCCGGTAAGGGCGGACAGCTTTTGCAGCAGGTCCTCCTCTACCCGGCAGGGGACCACCAGCTCCCGCTTGCGCAGGATGGCCTGGGTCAGGTCCGCCGTGTAGCGGTTCACTGCCGGTAGGATGCCCCGCAGGACCATATCCCGCAGAGTGGACGCCTCGATGGCCGTGACCTTGCAGTAATTCTCCAGGTGGATCTCGTACCGGGCGCGCATTTCCGTCTCGCTGAGAATATTGTGTCCGGCGAACAGACGGATGTTCTTGGGGTCAATATAGGCGGGCATGCAGTCCACGGTGTCCCGCAGGTTGCTGAGCCCCCGGCGCTGGGCCTCCTGCACCCAATCCTCCCCATAGCCGTTGCCGTTGAAGATGATGCGCTGGTGAGCCTTGAAGGTGTCGTGCAGCAGATTCTGCAGGTCCGTCTGGAAGTCGTTGGACTGCTCCAGGATGTCCGCAAATTCCTCCAGCTCCTGGGCCATGATGGTGTTGAGCACCACGTTGGGGCTGGCGATGGACTGGGACGAGCCCAGCATACGGAACTCGAACTTGTTGCCGGTAAAGGCCAGGGGAGAGGTGCGGTTCCGGTCTGTGGTGTCCTGGGGGATCTCCGGCAGGGTGTCCACGCCGATGGCCAGCTTGCGCTTGGCCTTGTCCACGTACTCCTGGCCGCTGATGATGGAATCCAGAATGGCCGTCAGCTCATCGCCCAGGAACACGGAGATAATGGCCGGAGGGGCCTCGTTGCCGCCCAGACGGTGATCGTTGCCGGGATAGGACACGCAGCAGCGCAGCATATCCTGGTATTCGTCCACGCCCTTGATAAACGCCGCCAGGAACAGCAGGAACTGGGCATTCTGGCTGGGAGTTTTGCCGGGCTTGAGCAGATTCTCGCCGGTATCCGTGGCCAGGGACCAGTTATCGTGCTTGCCGCTGCCGTTGATGCCGGCAAAGGGCTTCTCGTGCAGCAGACAAACCAGACCGTGGCGGTCGGCCACCTTCTTCAGGAACTCCATGGTCAGCTGATTGTGGTCGCAGCTGCTGTTGGCGTCAGAGTAGACCTGGGCTACCTCGTGCTGGGCCGGGGCTACCTCGTTGTGCTCCGTCTTGGCGGGGACACCCACCTTCCACAGCTCCTGATCCAGCTCATGCATGAACTCCGCCACCCGGGGCTTGATGGCCCCGTAGTAGTGGTCGTCCAGCTCCTGGCCCTTGGGGGGCTTGGCGCCGAACAGAGTACGGCCGCACAGCACCAGATCCTCCCGGCGGCGGTACATCTCCTTATCGATGAGGAAGTATTCCTGCTCGGGGCCCACCTGTGCGGTGACGTGCTGGGCCTGGGTGTTGCCGAACAGCCGCAGAATGCGGATGCTCTGGGTGTCCAGCAGCTTCATGGACCGCAGCAGCGGCGTTTTCTTATCCAGAGTCTCGCCGCCGTAGGAGCAGAAGATGGTGGGGATATACAGGGTCTTATCCTTGACAAAGGCATATGCAGTGGGGTCCCAGGCGGTGTAGCCCCGGGCCTCGAAGGTGGCCCGCAGGCCGCCGGAGGGGAAGCTGGAGGCGTCGGCCTCGCCCCGGGACAGCTCCTTGCCGGACAGCTCCATCAGCACGCCGGTGGGGCCGTGGGGGGTGATAAAGCCGTCGTGCTTCTCGGCGGTGAAGCCGGTCATGGGCTGGAACCAGTGGGTATAGTGAGTGGCGCCCTTCTCAATGGCCCAATCCTTCATGGCGGAGGCGATCTCGTCGGCGATGGAGCGATCCAAAGACGTTCCCTGCACCAGGCACTGCTGCCATGCGTTATAGACACGGGCAGGCAGACGCTGTCGCATTTGCTCCTGTGTGAACACCATGCTTCCGAACAGTTCAGGGATACTTGTGACTTTTTCGTTCATTGTAAGGCTCCTTTCGCCGCATTTGCGGTCTGCAGTTCTATCTTTCGGCGGGACACTCCCGCAGGAACAACATCAGATATACCGCGCCAGCGCCTCCATAACAACGGGGGTGACATACGCTTCGATGGCGGCCGCCGCCATCAGCAGGGGCGTGATATGCATCACCAGCAGCCGCGCCAGATTCAGTACTGCGGGGCCCACCAGCCCCTTCTCGTTGTGCCGCACATAGCGCACAATGGTCCGGCACAGGTACAGGCCGCCGGCCATGGCCATAAACAGGGCCGGAAGCTCGAAGATCCCGTGGGGCAGCGTCCCCGCGCCGTAGTACCACAGGGGCAGGCCCTGCTGGACATAGTACGACGCAAAGCCGCCGAACATCATGGCGTTGATGCCCAGGGACACCGCAGGCAGGTACAGAAACGGGATGAACCCGTAGCCCACCGCCAGCAGACATGCCTGGAAATTGTTGAAGAACAGCTTCACGGCGCTGAAGTTTCCGTCGGCGTCCACAATGCCCCGGTCCGCGATCTGCTCCCGGAACAGATTCATGAGCCGCTCGATGGGGGCGGCATTTGCCATGGTCACTGCATAGCTGACCACCATGACGGCGGCGAAGGCCAGCACCGTCATACCAAGGGCCCGGCCGAAGCCGTCCCGGTAAAAGCCGTGCAGCTGCCGCCGCTGCCGCGCCAGCCAGTTCAGCATGCCGTCAGCTTTCCAAGGCCCGACCGCAGACGGCGCAGCGTCTCGTCCCGGCCCAGAATGCGGCAGATCTCCACCGCGCCGCCGGGCGTCACCAGCTTGCCTGCTGCCGCAATGCGCACAGGCCACATGAGGGTGGCGTTCTTTACCTCCAGGGACGCGGCCAGCTCTACCAGCGTGTCGTGGATACTCTCGTCCGTCCACTCCGTCAGCGCCTCCAGGGCGGGAATGGCGGCCTGCAGCATCCGGGTGCATACCTGGGGATTGGTCTTGGATTTCTTATTGGTATAGAAGTCCACCGGATAATCCGGCAGCACGTCGAAGAAGTCTACCTTCTCAGGGATCTCCGTCAGCCGTTCGCACCGGGCCTGAAGCAGGGCGGCAATGGCTGCCGCATCATAGGCGGGATTCCGGACGGCCTGACGGATGTAAGGCTCCGCCACCCTGGCAAAGGCGGCGGGCTCCATACCGCGCAGATACACGGCATTGAAGTGGTCCAGCTTGGCCCGGTCAAAAATAGCCGGAGACTTGGAGATACCGGTGATGTCGAAGGCGCGGGTCAGGCCCTCTAAGTCGAAGATCTCCTGCTCCGCCAGCTCCCCCTTGGGGCTCCAGCCCAGCAGGGCCACATAGTTGAGAATGGCCTCCGTCAGATAACCCTGGGCCTTCAGGTCCTCGTAGGAGGGGTCGCCATGGCGCTTGGACATCTTGTTCTGGGCGTCCCGCATCACCGGGGAGCAGTGCACATAGGTGGGCACCTCCCAGCCGAAGGCGTGATACAGCAGGTCATACTTAGGGGCGGAGGACAGATACTCGCTGCCCCGGACCACATGGGTGATGCCCATCAGGTGGTCGTCGATGACGTTGGCGAAGTTATAGGTAGGCAGACCGTCCCGCTTCATCAGCACCTGGTCGTCCAGGGTGCTGTTTTCCACGGTGATGTCGCCGAAAATGGCATCATGGAAGGTGGTGACGCCCTCCGCCGGAATGCGCTGACGGATGACATAGGGCTCGCCTGCGGCCACACGGCGCTCCGCCTCCTCCAGGGGCAGGTCGCGGCAGGGGTCCGCCGCCCGGTCAAACTCGCCGGAATCCTCCTCAGACTCCGTCTTTTCACAGAAGCAGTAATACGCGCCGCCCTTTTCCACCAGCAGCCGGGCATACTTTCCATAGGTATCCCGCCGCTGGGACTGGATATACGGGGCCACGGGGCCGCCCACGTCGGGGCCCTCGTCATGGGTCAGGCCGCACTCGGCCATGGTGCGGTAGATCACGTCCACCGCGCCGTCCACATAGCGGCCCTGGTCCGTGTCCTCGATGCGGAGGATGAAATCCCCGCCATGGGACCGGGCAATGAGCCAGGTATACAGCGCCGTCCGCAGGTTGCCCACGTGCATATAGCCCGTGGGGGACGGGGCAAACCGGGTCCGGACCCGCCCGTGGGGGATCTTGGCCTCCATCTGCTCGAAATAGGTCTTGTCCAACGACATGCTTTCTTCCTCCCAAATTTAGATAACTAAACGGCTAAATCCAAAATACACTCATTTATTATATTTTGTTCCGGGAAAATGTCAATCATAAATTCCTGCATTTTCTCACAAATTGAAGGGGAAATACGGACTATTCCTTGCCTTTTTGCCCGGAAACGGCAAATATCGGCAGGCAGAGAAATTTCTTCAAAAAACACTTGCATTCTGCATTAAAAAGTGGTAATATTACAGTTGCCTTTGTGAAAAGGACTTTTGTACCAGAAAGAGGTGAACCAGAGCAATGAAGGAAGGAATCCATCCCAATTATCAGCAGACTACTATCAAATGCGCCTGCGGTAATGTAATTGAGACAGGTTCTACGAAGAAGGATATTCGCGTAGAAGTCTGCTCTAAGTGTCACCCCTTCTTCACCGGCAAGCAGAAGCTGGTGGATACCGGCGGACGTGTGGCCAAGTTCAACAAGCGCTTCGGCCTGGACAAGTAAAGACACTTTTTACAGGACCCGTACCATTTTTGGCTGCGGGTCCTTTACTTTTGCCGTCGGGTATACTATATTATCAGGTGAAAACCGGAAGCGAGGGCAAATATGGAACAAACGATCATACAAGAAAAAAAGCGCGACTATGCGGTGCTGGTGGGCCTGCGGTCCCCGGTGCTGGGCGATGACAGCGCCGACGAGGAGAGCCTGGCGGAGCTTGCCGCCCTGGTGGATACCGCCGGGGGTCAGGCTGTGGGCACCATCCTGCAAAGCCGGGACAAGCCGGACCCTCACAGCTTTATCGGCGAGGGCAAGGTGGAGGAGGTCCGCCGCATGGTCCAGGAGGAAAACGCCACCATGGTGATTTTCGACAACGACCTGTCGCCCTCCCAGCTGCGGGTGCTGACGGAGATGACCGGCGTGCAGGTGCTGGACCGCAGCGGCCTGATTCTGGACATCTTCGCCCAGCGGGCCCGCACCCGTGAGGGCCGCCTGCAGGTGGAGCTGGCCCAGTATCAGTATCTGCTGCCCCGGCTCATCGGCATGTGGACCCATCTGGAGCGCCAGGCCGGCACCAGCGGCAAGGGGCCCATCGGCTCCAAGGGCCCCGGCGAGACCCAGCTGGAGACGGACCGCCGCCATATCCACCGCAAGATCGACAAGCTCAAGGCGGAGCTGGAGGAGGTGCGCCGGGTCCGGGGTACTCAGCGCCAGCGCCGCATGAAAAACGAGATCCCCGTGGTGGCCATCGTGGGCTACACCAACGCCGGCAAATCCACGCTGCTCAATGCCATCACCGGGGCCGGGATCCCCGCCAACAACCGCCTGTTTGATACCCTGGATACCACCACCCGCCTCCTGACCGTCAGCGACACCCTGGACGTGGTGATCTCCGACACCGTGGGCTTTATCCGCAAGCTGCCCCATCAGCTGGTGGAGGCCTTCAAGGCCACCCTGGAGGAGCTGGAGTATGCCGACCTGCTGCTCCACGTCATCGACGTGTCCAATCCCCAGTGGCAGCAGCAGGCCGCCATTGTAGAGAGCCTGATCCGGGAGCTGAAGGCGGACCACATTCCCTGCCTGCGGGTATACAACAAGTGTGACCTGGCCTTTTCCGGTCAGCGTACCGCCGGGGAGGACACCGTGTCCATCTCCGCCAAGACCGGCGAGGGGGTGCCGGAGCTGCTGGCGTGCATCGACAAAAAGCTGGACAAGGGTACCCGCCGGGTGACCCTGCACCTGCCCTATGACAAGGCCGGACTTCTGGACGGCCTGTACCGGGAGGCCAAGGTGG